>Ga0209835_1000113_pt1 | contig 54915 bp, 74 predicted proteins | sample LakKivwa52mmetaG_FD_184138 | JGI IMG/M metagenome (GOLD analysis project Ga0209835, IMG submission 184138) | Anoxic lake water microbial communities from Lake Kivu, Rwanda to study Microbial Dark Matter (Phase II) - Lake Kivu water 52m metaG... | ecosystem: Environmental > Aquatic > Freshwater >...
CCCGACTTTCAATGATGTGTTCTTTGTCTCTTTGTACAAAAAGATTATCAATTTCGTCGAGTATGCTCTTAGTTTTTTTTTGCAAGATGCTTTACCTTTAAGGTTAAATATATTTATTAAAATTATAAACTTCAATGACAACTATTACAATCACTCTTACAAACACCCATGAAACCTCGTATTACGATCTTCAATTCTCACTTTTAGATAGTTCGGTTGCCATTAAATGGGCAGCTGATCTACAAAAAGTTTTGTCTAGTAATAATCAAATTGACGACAATGAAAGATTCTATAACTTCCCTAACTCGAAATATTCTAAGGAATTTGTGGTTACCCGGCTAAACGAGCTCGCAGAAATTGTTAATAATTATAAACCCGGATCAGTAACAAGAGTTGCAACAATGGATATAACCCAAGAAGATCTAAACTACTTCCATCATGTATTTGAGCGATTACACGGATTATACAGCACACAAGATGCTAACCACTTTTGCAAAGATGCGCCATACGAAGTAAGAGATGCCCTGAATCAGATTAACATCACCGTACACCGCTGCGAATCACTTAACTCTTTTCCGCGGTTTGTGTGTACCTGGTATCATAAACCTGCAAGAAAATTATTAAAAGACCACGAATTCGATTTGTTTACTTTCGAAGAACATTTTGGTGATTTAAGATTAAACTACTGCGAGGTCGGAAAAACTCTTTACGACCACTGGCATGATAAAGACCAATATGCAACACTTGATAACATGCTTATACCTCAAAAATACTACAGTGCTGATTTTACTGTACGGTTTAGAGAAAGATCAGCAGACACAGCTACCAATATCTGTAATACACTCTGGCAGTATGTAAAAGAACATGAAGAAAAATTTAAAGAACTAGGGTACAGCATGTATGATAAGAAACTCAGTCTCGGGAGCATTCCGTTAGCAAAATTAGTATATTCTGCTGGATCCGAAGAAGATATCATCAATCAAATTGGCTTACACCAAAAAGTTCACTCTATAAAAATTATTTAACTAATTGTAGACTTAGCTTTAATACCTGCTAACATCGATTTTAACTTAGTTGACTGCACATCGCCGGATACCTTGGGTGCAATAGTCGACACTTTCTTAATTTCTCCTGTGTCAGGGTCAACAGTTTCTACTACCTTGGTGTCTGTTACAGTTGACTTGGCTTTAATCTGATCAATTAACGCATTTGGTGATTTCCCTCCAACCGGAGCATCTTCACCTAAGTCTAAGATACGGAGGCTGTTAATGTCAAACTCTAGTTCAACTTTTTGTCCGACGCCGCTAGACGAACGTGTCTTCATAAGTTGAATCTGATAACGACCACGCTCACGCATAGCGCGGCTTGTAAAAATACCAAACACATTGTCTGCAGTGTTGATCTTCGAAATACCTCCAGAGATATGCGAGTGGTCAAACTCAACTTCTTCGACTGCACTACGGTTCAACTGTGATGCAGTGATCATTAAGATATGGAATTCTCTTGCAAGGTTACGCAATTCCTCAGACACATACTTGTCCTTAACGAACAAATCGTTTGGACTAACCTTAGCAGACACTGGCATTAACAAGTCTAAGTAGTCAACCATAATAAAGTCGGCTTTAAGACCTGTTTGAATGTGCAACTCTTTAAGATATGCACGAATGTCGTTAACCGTACTTTGCGCTGGCATATACTTGATCTGCAATCTGCCACACTTTTTACCTGCCATCTTAACTTTAAGTTCTACGTTGTCTAAGTCCTTAAACAGTTCTTTAGTACTCACGTTAGCAACCATGCTATCAATACGCATCGAACACAATTCTTCAGACAACTCTAACGAAAGGTAAACTCCATTGAGTCCTGCTTGGATCCAGTTTACTGCGATGTTTTGCATAAACAGTGATTTGCCCGAACCAGAGCCGCCTGCAAAGATGTTTAATTCGCCTCTCGACATCCCGCCGAACAACTTATTATCAAGCGTAGGCCAACCTGTGCTTGCTTGACCTTTATTGCTCTTAATTTTCATTAGCCGTTCTTTAGGGTCAGCAAAGTAATCTGTGCCCATATCCTTTGTTAGTGATATTTGCACTGCGTCTTTAATTAATTTCTCAACTGGCTCATACTCGCCTTTATCCAGTAAATCGGCCGATTTTAAAATTGCACGTTCAAGTTCTTTACGTTTTGTAAAGCCTTCGAATTCTTCTAAGAACCACTCACTATGCTGGTCAGAAAATTCCGGAATTGGTTTTAATGTAACTCCAGTCGTTGCTTCTACTTGTTCATAAGTAGGGAGAGATGCGTACTTATTGCTGTATTCTCTAATAAACTCAGCAGTGTCTTTAAGACTACGATCAAAATTATTTGCATTAAAGATGTTTTGCACACGCACATAGTTTTGTGCATCTTGCATCATTACTTCAAGAAACAACTCTTGTAATTTAGTACTATATTCTTTAGGCATTATTTCTCACACACTAGTTGACATGTTCTGTCATTCTCGACTTCACTATAAAATTGTTGAATTTCGGTATTAGTTAAAATGCTCGAAATCGTAGTATTCTTAATATTAACTAATTCACTGAATTTTCTAAATTTAGTCTTAAACCTACTTCTGAATTCTTCTAGGTAGCAGCACGGAAAATACATTCCGCCTGACGAAATGTAATGTTGTTTATGAGTTAGAACACACAATGGCTTAAATGGTACACTATTATTGTATCTAGCTTCCCTAAATAAAGTTACTGCCGATGGCTTTAATGCAGATGATGTTTTTTCATTCCATCGATCCGACGGAACCACATGGAATTTATAAAACCCAAGCTCTTCACTTAGCTGTTCACACACTTTTAGATCACCTTCATTGAATTTAAATGGGATAAGTCGCCAAACTGCCTTAGCAGCAGATTTAACTACAACATTTATTCCTTCCAGGACTGAGGGCCAGTCGTTATTAATTCTATACACCGGTTTAGACCCAGGTACTTCATCCATTGAAAATTGTATTATATCAGAAGTGTCTAAGTAACCGCATAGTTCTTCCCACCACGATTTATCGCAGTAACTACCATTGGTTATAAGATTAATATTCCCGCCGCGTTCTTTAATCCATTGTACCAGTGGTATGAGATCAGGGTAGTAAATCGGATCTCCTGTGTTTCCGCACAATAAAAATCTCTTCCCAGTTACATCTATGTCGATAAATTGTTTAAAGTCGGTTAAATTTAAGTCTACATTGTTCCACTTATTCGGAAACATCTGCTTAAACTCTGTACGAGAACACAGCGGGCACTTTAAGTAACACCTGTTAGTGGGTTCTACATGAAATCCTTGCAAGTCTAATAACATCACATTTTCTTCCTTAGCTCAATTTTTAACTTGCTAGTCTCTACTGAATCAAGAATAGTTTTCATAACAAACAATTTTCCATATTTAATCACTGCTTCATTTATGTCTTTACACGTTTCTTTCCACACCGGGAAAGATACATCCCAGTTATATTTTAACGCCTCGTCTATTAACTTTGTTCCTGCTTCATCCCAGTCTGGTACAACAATAACTTGCTTCCCTAACCCATCAATGATGTCTGCCTGTTGCTCACTGACTTCGTTATGCAATACTGCAACCCCGTCGATGCACATAGCATCAAATATACCCTCAGTAACAATAACAAACCTCCATTGAGGTTGCTGTTTATTTACATTGAATACATATCCAGTGTCAACAAAGTTTATGTACTTTGGCTTTTGCCCGTCAATGGCGTTAGCTGAATACCCAACAATCTTGTCTTTCCAATAAAAAGGAATAATCAATCTATGTTTATGCTTATTATCCGACGACCAATAAAACTCGTATTCTTGTAAGTTAACTTTTCTATCATATGCAACTTTTACGCACTCGTTAAATTCCTCTGGAAACGGTTTGTTTGCAAGAGCGTAAAATTCTGCTAGTGATATAAACGGTTGAGCTTCATCTGGTAACGGTCGCGGGTTAAACGATGCTTCTTCTTTTTCTTGTACCTCAACTATTGCATCAGGTGCTACTACGCTTTTAACACGAATTGCATCTAGAACCAAACGACGGATCTCGTTATCGGCAACACCTAACGACGATAGAACTTTGCGAAACTTAAAGTTTAATGTGTACCCAGGTTTATAGTATGCTTTATGGTTACAGTTAAAGCAATGGTAACTACACTCACCAGATGACCCAAGAAGAAATCCGCCGCGACTTCTTTTGTCGTGACAAATCGGGCAGTTAAAAGTAACCCACCCATTTGGCGCTTTTTTTCGTTTAGCCGGTAAGACAGAAGATACAAACTCTTGAATCGTATTCTGCATCTATATAGTATAGCGTATTATTAGCCGCGATACAATATTTTTGTAACATCTCCAGTTGTCTTCTCAATCATAAAACGGATTCCGGTATATATTCCTTCGACGTTTGATATGGTAGACGAGGTTTGGGCTTGATATGTAGTAGTTTGGACATTAAACCAATTAGCAGTTAAATTGGAAATAGCCGGAACTGGATCAGTTGTTGCTTGTATTGTTACATCTCCAGTGAAAGTATCAAAAAATATCTGAGCCGAATGGGCAACAGTCGGACTAATAACCGATGACGTATATATTACTGTATTTCCGGTGTTGTCAAATGTTACCTCTGTACTGTCTTTAAATTCTGGAAAATGCCCAGATAAAATCTGTGCCTGGCCGCGAGCAGTAAAATGGTCGTCAATGTATAACGGAACAGTTTTACCATTCCCATCTGTACCAAGCAGGCTATATGTGAAGAATTGATTTTCTAAGGACTGCAATTCACCCTCTGTAAATGTTACTGAAATTGCACTTAGGTTAGCATCAAGTAACGAACATGGTTTGCTAAGAATAACCGATTTCTTCTCATCATCTACTAGACTAACCGTAAACGAATATGTAGAAATATTTGCTGCAAGTTGCTGCTCTTGATTGAGCACTGTAAACTTAACTTCGTTATCAATGCCTTTATACAACTTCAATGTCTTAGCGTACACTACTCTGTTCCTTTGTTTAGATAGCGGGTCTACCAGAATGTTAACCGGAATAATATTATCATATAAATAACTGGTAGTGGTTTGTGGTAACATCATTGCCTTTCTTTATATTTAGCATATTACATGGACGACAGTTACAAGAATTTATTAAAAAATCATCCCTTTTTAAGTTATCTGACCTACGGCGGTAACGACTATGTTGGCATCATACAAAATGTTGACGAATACGTCACTGCAATGTACGATTTTAGTATGCTGAAAACTCAGGAAGAAAAAATTTCTTTCTTAGAGTTAGGCGATGTGTGGTGGTGGGAAAGTAATAGAATGATCCCAATCAACATTTTTCTACGGGCCGACTGGGTTGCATTTCGAACTTGCTTAAAAACGTTTAACAGCAAAGATGTTGACATTAAGTATGGCCCACACGTGAGCCTCAAGGAACTTGCTTTTAAAAGGTCTAAAAGAAAAGCAATTACCTTAGTAAGAAAAACTTAACCTTGCCCTAAGAGAAGGTTCATATGTACCACACACAGGTGCGAATATGCACAGGCGTGAGACATTTTAAACGAATACCCGTCGTCTGTTTTGTCCCAGATAGTTGCAGCAACTTCTTTCCACGATTTACCTATTAGGTGTTTTTTGCCAGGGCGGATTAAAGCAATAAACATCATCAACCGTTCAATGCTATTAATAGGTTCGGGCATACGCTTCATCTCGTTAAAGTGTCCGTTAATATGAATCACTTTATCAAAAAACTCTTTATCAAGCAACTTGCTCCAGTCTGGGGTTTTGTGCATTAACTCAAGTAAGTGCTCTTCTGATTTTACTTGCTGATACACCGACACATTAAGGAAGTCTAATTTAATGTAGCCACGGTCCTCTGCCTTTTTGTAGTCTATTGCAGAAAGGCCAGACATTGGTTCTATTGGCATATCAGTAACATATACTCCGCTGGCGTGCTTATGCAGTTCGCCATCGCGGAGCATTGATGCAGGGATGTGATTTATTTTAGATAATGCCAATGTTCTATCAGCAAAGTCTATGTCGATGTCAGCATTTAAAGTCATATTAAATTATTCTCAACAAGGAAGTTTGCAAATGCTAAATGCGCCTCAGGGCCATGATGTCCAACTACAAAAGTTTTTCCATTGATTTCTTGAGTAAAATCGTCAATTGGTAAGAACCCTTTTGACAAACACCACTGAGTAAATGAAAACGTAAACAAATCTAATACACTGTTATCTTTTGCAACTTCGTCAGCAAACGGCTTAATAAACGGAGCATGAACATCACAAGGTTCAACTACAGGGCCCGAGAATATTACGTATTTAATATTGTTTAATTTGCACCAACTAGTAAACATTATAATTTGTTGTAGGAGAACTGTGTTTGCAGATTCAACGTTATGATAGTATAACCATCCATTTTTATATTGATCAACTGGATTTGAGTTTAAGAACGATAAGTTCTTAAACCAATCTTTCTCAGTTGCAAACTGGACGCTATAAAAATCTCCGTCGTTACAAGATCGAAACCTATTTTCTTTATGTGTAGTATCCCACAGCTCTGTGCGAATAGTAAACGACAAAGATATAATTACCGAAATGTCTGAAAACTGTGTTTTTTTCTCTATTAAATCTCGTAATGCTACCCTGAAAATTCTACTGTTACAAGAACCATTAACCGACACATTTAACACTTTATCAAAAATCCCTTTATGTCTGATAGCGTCTGAGTATGCAGACCCGTTTTCAACTGCATAACTATCTCCAGAAATGTATAGTAAACTACTCATATTTTTTCCTTTTAATCATAAGAAGTAATACACCAACCCAATAAACCAAGAAACAAACATTATAATAAACACACTAGAAGCAGCATATTCTTTCATGCTTAATAGTATACCTGCCCAAAATGCATTACCAAACGAGAGTAGGAAAAAACCCAAATACGGGTGAAGTTTCAGACTAGTAGTAAGTGCACCTGCAAACATCATTCCTGTGCAGAACCATTTAATAGATGGCAAGTGTTTTTTAAAAAATAGTATCATCCTGGAAGAAATGTCATAAATGGTAGTGCGTTTAAATATGCTTCGCCTGGAAAAAATGCTATTAGTATAGCTATCAAAACTACAAGCAACTGTAAAGCTATTATGATAATTATTTCTTTGTTCATAGTGCTGCCTTATTTAAAATATCTTTAACCCATTCAGTATCAGCCAAATAATCAGAAAACTTCTTCTGCCAATACTCTGGGTCAATGATATGATATATTAACGTTAGCTGCTCTTCATTCAACGTTTCTAAGAACGCAACACCAGAGTCACAATTAAAAATTACCCAAGGGCTAATCCTACCATTATTTATATGATAACAGACCTTGTTAGTGTTTGCATATTTAAAGTAATGATTAAACTGGCTGTTGTTCTCGTCTGCCCAATCCTGCATTTCTTTTAAAGCACGCTCGATAGCGTCTTGAGGATGTTCTCGCCTGAGATAATGATGTAAGTACTCATCGTAAAACGCATCCTTAGTCCATTGGTCTAATTTCTTCCCAGACTTAATAATCCATTCAATGAATGCTGCTGGATTTACTGCATTGACTTGTACAATGTAATTACCAAACTTAACAAAAGCCGAATAATAAGAACTCTCAACAAAATCAGCATATGATTTTGTTTTAGCACTTCCTTGGGTTAATTCATAAAACTTTAGGTATGCCATTAGTCCAAACTGTGTGCCTTTTTCCTTTTCTTGCATCCAGCGACGTTTCTTCTCGCAAGTATGTACCGCAAGAGAAGAAAGCTGTCGAAAACTTTTCCCACAATACTTACAAATGTTCTTATTATCGTTCATCATTGCGACATAGATAAAATAAAAGGTCCAAACATGTTTCTACCAAACAAATACCTTACTTCATTATCTCTTTAATCTCTTTATCGTCTTTACCTAAATCTTTCAAGAAAGCCTTTATGTCGTCTGGGGTGTTGGTCTGAATCAACAAACGAATCTCATCTAACTTCATAGTAGGATAATGAGAAATAAAGAACGATTCAAGTTTACTTTTAGCTTGCTTTTTCGGTGCACTCAACCATGGATGGTACTGCTTGCCCATACCTGGGCTAATAGTAGTTGCAGTTAACCAATGCAGCTTAGGGTGAACAGAAGAACTAACGTCAAAAAAGTTTTTGTTATAATTCTCGTTCGTTCTTATTAGGTAATATTCTTGTAAGTCACTAATCCCTTGTACAGAACATCCCCAGCGAATCATCATATACGGACTAAACGCTTTCTTTTCTTCGTCAGACAACCGATCGTAAAACCCACGATCCTTTTTATCTAGTGCAAGAAGAACGTCTTTAATGTCGAGTTTGGTTGCCATATTTTAATAAGTAGTATGCTGCATATTTGTCAAGGATTGTTTTAATGTTACTATCAGTGTCTGCTGCCATAAACAATTGATCAAGATAATCAATTATTTCGCTGTCACGAAAATCAACTGCGTCGTCATCTTCTAATAGTGTTGCCATACTTTAAATTATAGTACAGTTCAACCTTCTCTAGCAACTCTTGCAATACCGGATCAGTTTTGCTCTGCTTAATAACTTGACGCCAATACGCAAACCCATTTGCTCGATTAACCCCATCAGCAATTTCTCTATAAATCTCCATGTTCTGGGGACTTTGCTTTTTATGATCCATATTTTAACTTATAGTAGACTATACATTTTTCGAGCATGTCACGCATTATAGGATCAGTCTTAGCTGCTCGATGCATTTGCCCGAAGTGTCTGATAGTCGGCATGTCCCAACTTTGTTCTTCAAAATACTTCGACGCAATGTCTTGGTATGGTGTAGAAACTTTTACCAAATCACCATCGCAGTTAAAATCATAACCGTCTGGAATAAGATCTCCGTCTGTACTAAATCGTGGCATTACCAAGCCGCCGAGTAATTAACTACTTCTGATTGTCTGCTTACGTCTTTAATAAAGTAAGCACAAATTGGCTTCTCTACATTTTCCTCTAGTGGAACTGCTAAGAATTGTCCCGGTTTAAGTTTAGGGAAATACCATTTTACATCTTGATAGATGTCGACTATCTCAACATTAAAGAACTCTGGACGGAAACTTGACAACGAATTAAACGTAAAGACCTTGAACCCTCGGTCATTGATACTAGTCAGAGGTACTACTTCTAAATCTCCAAGGTCGGGTTCCCCAATTAAAATCTGCCAATCAACCGGCATCTTAATAATGTTATCTCCGATCCTTAATACTAGTGCTGGACTGTTAAAACTCTCTAGGAAGATGAGAGGAATAAAAAAGTAATCAGGCTCTTTTGGGTTACTGTTGTCAAATACACAGAACCGAAGCTCGTCTACTTCGTCCGGAATCTCGTCCATTTTAAATGGTTTATTATCTAGTGTTAAAATTTGTGACATTTGGTTCCTTTAGTTTTCGTTTTCGTTTGTAAAAAGTAATGCCTGTAATGTCTTTATTTGTATAGTAAAATATCATTGATATTAGTATAAAAGATGTTAATAAGATAGTCAAGATCATTTCAAAAAGATAAATATTAATGCGGATCGCGATTCTCCCAAATCCACCCGCCCTATCGCTTGTAAGGAGCAACAGCAATGTTATTTATAGACAACAAATACACTCGATGGTATAACAATATCATCTCAGCCGCACAAACCAGATTATTTCCACAATGCAAATACACAGAAAACCACCACATTGTCCCGAAATCGCTTGGCGGAAACAATAGCAAAGAAAACTTAATTAGATTAACAGCAAAAGAACATTTTATTTGTCATTTATTACTCACTAAAATGACTACTGGTTCAGACCGAAGTAAAATGGCAAATGCTGTTTGGTGCTTGACTCGTAAAAACAAAAAGCAAGATCGACTAATTATCACAAATAGCAAAACATATACATATATTAAGGAACTGCTGGCTGAGACCAAACGTCAAGAAAGATTAGGTAAAACTCATTCTCCAGAAACAAAAAGTAAAATAGGAACTAAACATAAAAACAAAATAGTTTCTGAACTTACTAAACAAAAACTTAGAGAAGTAAATCTGGGTAAAACTTTACCACCATTAACCGATAAACAAAAACAAAATTTATCTAAGAAACTCAAAGGACGAAAATTTTCTGAAGAAACAAAACAAAAAATGTCTAATTCTGCCAAATTAAGAAAACGTGCCCCGATGTCAGAAGAAACTAAAAAGAAGATATCGAAAAGCAATAAAAAATATTTTCAATCTATTGCCATTCAATCTTCTCTAACGTAAAATTATAGCGTGCTTCTTTATAATATTCCTTCCTTTTAGTTAAATGCCGTTTTGCAAACTTGCAGGTGCTTGTGATGTCCCAGACCTCAACATAGTCCTTATCGTGTGCTTTTCTGATTCCTCTACCAATACTTTGTATAACCCGAACAAACGATTTGCCTGGTTCGATTAGTATTAAGTTAAATATTCTCGGGATGTTTAACCCAACAGCGGCAATACCATAAGTAGCAATAGAAATCTTGTCATCGCGATCTGCGTAGTCGTCATAGTGTTCTTTTCTATCATCCGATTTTGTTGCTCCACTTAAAAAGACTGCCCCCGGTATTGCGGCTGCTAATGCTTTACCTGGCGCAACACGATCAACTAAAACCAAGGTGTTCCCTGTTTTACTTATCTCAACAATCATACTAGCAATATGATGTAGCCGATCGTCGTTTTCTAGTAAGTACCGTAGTTCAGACTGATAGTCTTTATATTCAACATGGTCAACTAGTTGTTTTATATTTACGTGCAGATTTGCAAGCACGCCTTTTTCTTGCAAGTCAGATGCTTGTAAAGAATTAACTACTTCTCCAAACGACACTTGCAATGCACGGAACTCAAATTCTTCTTTTGGTATTGTTCCTGTTAGTCCCCATCGAATTGGGATATGGGCAAACACATCAGTTAGCAATGTTTTTAGAACATCTGCCTTTGCTTGGTGGCAATTAGATACCACTGCACCTTCAACAATATAGTTATGATCACTTTGGATGTGTAAGTTATACACTTCGGTCGGTTTTTGTATTTCTGTTTTTTTAATTAATTTCATTTAATGCCTGCTATTTTTACCTTGGTTGTGCTATCAAATTGTGTAATATCGATTATTTCAACTAATTCCTTTATTTCATTTTGACTAACAATCTTATATTGATATCCGTTTGTTTCAGACCAACTCTTTAATGCTGCTAGTTTAGCAACGGTTTTTTGATCAGTGAGTAACTCTTTAGGTTTAACCTCGACTGCTATTTTAGCAGTATGATTCACAAAGTCTACAATGTAAATATACTCTTTACCATTAAACATATAAGGTATGCGAAGCGTTTCATATTCAAAATCTAGATTCGCAGCATAAAAAACTGCTTCCCAAGATGACCTAAACTTTTTTCCGGCGAAGGTTACTTCATAATGCGTTTGTCTATTGTTCGTGTTCGGAGTAAACTTCCCTTGTAATATTTTATCTTTCATTAATTTAGAAAGATACTCTTTTCCTTCGTTAGACATTTTTTTACCGAACATACCATTTTTCTCTCCCGAGTTTTGCTCGCTTATTCTTCTTTTGTCTTCATCTGACATTGGCGGTGGTTTATACGGATACACTCCTTTCATATCTTTATTCCAAGGGGTTCCAGTATTTAAATTTTCTACAATACGAGAGCTATGCTTCTCCCAACACTTCTGTCCACCTTTCCTACAAATATTCGACCTTATTTCGTCCTCTGTAATGCGGCCTGCTAATAACGCATCTGTGTTCTTGATCCATATTTTTTCTTTAGATGTTATCCTGTTCAAGAATCTTCGTCGAGAAGAGCCACCAAGAGTAATCCCGTTATTCAAAGTAATTTCATTCCCCCAAACAATAATCCTTGTTTGCTGATTATATTCTTGTAATAAAGCATTGTATTTTTCTAAAGTTTGTTGTTTTTTCATAAACACCTCGGCGTTAGCTATATGTATTTATGTTTTGCTAATAATTTCGTGCTCTTCTGTTAACTCATCTGCTCTAACCCACCCGTGAGTGGTTAAAAACTTATGGTTTCCTGTCACTTTAACTGTTGCTCCATTATCAAATACTAACGAATACATTTTTTCAGTAACTGAGGTAGTTAAGTTTGTGTGTTGTTTAATTACCGTGTCTACCTTAAACTCTTTTGTGTCTTCAGAATAGTTAACAATCTGATCCCCTGCTTTAATTGTTTTAATAGGGACATATCCAGTAGGTGTTAACACCTTCACATCACCATCGAAACACTCGTCAACCATAATGCATACTACACCGTCAACAAAGTCTTTAATAGTTAATTCTGCTTCGCCACTCTTACTATTCTTGAGTAAGTTGTTTAGACTTTGCCATGTGCAAATAGTATGAGTTTTGTTCCATTCTTTTCTATCGCCGAAGTAAACTCCAACATCTAAACCGATGTTAATGTAATCAGCTTCTGTTTGCTTAACTAAATCTTTGTTCGGAACAATAACTATACTTCGGCCGTATTGTTCAACCGACATTGATAAAACTGCTGTAATAATTGTTTTACCTGATCCTGTCGGTAACTTGTGTAATGACTGCAAGTTATGTAGACACTCATTTACTGCTGCAACTTGATAATCCCGTAGTAAAATCGGAGTGCCTTCTTGCGGATGTCCTTTTGGCCAATTCTTAGCCGAAAGCGAGTCTTCAGTAATTTGTGTAAACTCAAATGTGTTCGAATAAGTTCGGTTGTCTACTAATTCAATGTCGTACCCATCTTCTTCAATGAGTGGGATTAATTCCGACAGTAAATTAATATATGTGCTGCCACCTAACTGTGCGAACGACACACACCCATCCCACCGTCCTAGTTTCACTGACGGCAAGTGGCGAGCATACGGCACTTGATACTTAAACTTATTGACTAGCTTTTTTCTAGTCGATAAATCTAACCCAAGCAACTTACAATTTACTTCGTCGGAAATTACTATCTTACATTCTTTCATGCATTAACCTCGGGCAAGCCCATATAATTTTTTCAGCATCTTGCATTAACTGTCGACCGTATACCCCTACCAACATAGACACAGTTGATATTAGTAATCGCACTGGGGTTGTTTCATCTGGATCTCTTGATACTAAAAAGCACTTATCTTTATAAATGCCTTTTCCGTCGGTTGGTGTTAGTTTACTTATTGTAAATTCATTGAACATAGATTTCAAGTAACTCTCAGTAAATGTCTCACCTATAACGATTAACGGAAAACGATTTAACCTCTTTGCATACAAGAATGCCGTGTCTAATTGGTCAGGAGAAATCTCAGTCCTGCGGCTCACAACACAATTTGTAAATGTGTCTCCGTAATATGAGTAATCCTCGTATAGTTGAGTTTTCACACCTTGACTAATCTCATACCCATACGTTGTAGAAGCGTCGGCTAACTTTAACACGTCTCCTGAGAACTGCTGTAGTTCGTCTTCTAGTTGCGGCGGAGCATCTTCAACAATATACTTTCCGTTTTTCTTAACTAATGTTAAAAAATTAGGATGTATATTTCCGAGTTCTACAATATCATTCGTAAGTTTGTTGATCGCTTGGTCAACATCGAAACCGTGTTGTCTAAGTAACGACACCCACAAAATATTTATTTCTGTAGGAGCAAGTTCCCATTGTTTATTTTCTTTGCTCCATCGAACGTATCCTTGAGATACTTTAGCGTGTTCCCGGAACATTGATATAAGAGTTTCATTGTACGGAAATTTTACTTTAATGCTATCATCTAGCAGCACCGACTTCTCGTAGGTTATATCTCTAACCCCTAGACTCGTTTTCTCTACAGAAACAGGATCAACTTTTACCCCTCGTTTCGATAACTGCTTAGAATACTTCATCACAATTAACTTTGCTAAGGTTAATTGTTTTTCTGTCATTTTTTGGCCAGCATGGATATCAGTGAACACCGATTGCACAAATGGAACATCGTACCGAGCTAACGTCATTGGGCGAACTGCGGTAAGAAAGGCCTCTTTGTATATGAACTTCAGATAGTCTTCTATGCAAGAAAATGTCATAGTATTAGTATAAAAGAAAAAGCCCGCTAATGCAACCGCGGGCTAAAACTTTGTAAGTGCACAATATTAGATGCGTTGACCGCGGATCTGTTCTACTTGTTCCTTTAAATCCAAATACGCTTTGTTCTTTTCTGCTTTGTTTAGATACCGTTTTGGTGGCGCCTGAATTTGTGTAAGCCCAGTTTTCGGGTCAAACATTACCCAGCGGCCATCAATTTTTTCCGGGTACGGTTTCTTTCCAGAGAAACCAAGAAACTTTCTATATTCGGCTTCCCTAACTAGCAAGTCCTTTGTTTCCTGTCTATATCGGTCAGGCAAATCATGCACCCAATTAAGAACGTTAACGAGATGGCCGAGCTTCATTTCTTTTATTTTTATTACCCGGCCATCCGCACTGCCCCATGGATGTTCGCGCCAGCTAAGGTCACCGAACGATTCCATGTTACTTATTCAACATCAGTGCATTGAAGTTAGCAGGTACGACGATTGTTTGCACCTTACCATCGCGGATGCCTTCGGAGATGTTGATCATCGCCATAGCATTCATATATTCGATGGCGCCTTTGTTAGCGTTAAGAGCTGCAATACGCTCTGCCTCTTTCTTAGCGGTCGCGACTTCAACTTCTTTCTTTTTCAATTCGTTCTGGGCCTTGACCAGTTCATTTGCAGTTGTGATGATGCCGTCTGCAGGAAGAATCTGACGAACAAGTACCTGTTGAATATTGACAGAGTTATCTAGATTCTCGTCTTTCAATGATTGGATCATGAACTCTTTGATCTCTTGTTCAATCTGAGCACGGGCATCATTCATCTTTAGGCTCTCATGCTTACGAGCAGCTTTATATGCAGCATTTCGACCGACTTGGTAGATGTAGTTGTACATCAACAGGACATCGCCGTCTTTTGTGGTAGCGTGGAAGCTACGGTTCTTTTCAACGTAGATTTCACTGACGGCGGTTGGGTTGAGACCGTAGATAACCGCCATGTCAAAGTCTTTGATAGTGGAGTTATCACTCGCGAGTGGAGTTAGGTCAGTCACATCGACCTGGACATCTTTGACGGGAAACGACAGAACGTCGCCGATAAGCGTTTGGTTGAACGAGCCAGGCATAAGCTCACCGGGCTTAACTTGTTTATCAAAGCCAACACGAACACCGACCTCACCAGTTTCGATACGAGCACAGCCAACAGCAGACAGAGTAGCAACAACAGCAAGAGCAAGAATAGACTTTTTCATTTACGTTCCTTTTATGAAATCAAACAACACCAAAAAACTTTTGAATACGGGCCTTGACCTTTGGTCTAAGTTTACCATCAAAAATCAATTCATCGATGGCAACAAACATTCCGATCACTAATCCAAAGAACAAACCAACTAATAGTAGTACCAAAAAAGATCCAAGAAAAAATTGCATTACCTCTCCCATTACTACCTCCTTAGAACAAAATAACAATACCAGTCAAAAACGCAACCGCTAATAGCGAACAAAGCATAGCGTATCCTACTACCTTTGTCAACTTCCATTTTTCCGAACTTTTAAGATTTACAAACAGTTGGATGCCACCTGCAAATACCACCGTAAACAACAAAAACGCTAAAATACCTTTAACCATACCTTACCTCCTTAGAGACCTTGACCAAGAACACCAAACACTAACCCGATAGCAACAGCCAACACGATCGCTTGTAGTAGATCCATAATGCTACCTTTTCTGGATAAATTCGTCGACTTCTTTATAAAGTTTTAGGGCCAACCGTTGATGTCCATCTTTATTTGGATGTGTTGTATCGTGTTCAAGGAAATATTTTTTTAAGTGTATTTTTCCATGGGACGTTTTTTCTAAAAGCCCTATTTTTGAGAAATCAATATCAGTTAAGTTAAACAATTCGCTGTACATACTCCAGGTCGGTGAAACTAACCAGTTAGACCAATCTATATACTTAGAAAAGTGACTCTTAGTATAATCATTATAATTTCCTAATATGTTCACAAACCTAAATGGAATTTTTCGACTTAAACATTCGTGAGTCAACCAACTCATTGCTACACAAGTTTCTTTAAGGACATAATGATCTGATAATATATCTTTACCAAAATCAACAAATGCTTCTTTATCGAAATTTCTATGACTAATAGTTTGTACCTTCCCGTCGTAAGTCTCTATACATAGTCTGTAAGGTGACGTTAGCCCAAAGATTGCATATATCTTTTTAGTTGGAAACCATTGGCGGATCCTTTCTATTTTCCTAATAGAATAAAGTAGGTGCCCAACTGAAGTTCCAGGTTGAGCACAATTGATAGTTGGTAAACCCAACAAATCCTGAATTATTGACGATAATCTATTCTGCACTCTTCCTTGAAGGCCCGAACCGTATACCCAACTATCACCAAACCAAACCAGTAGTTTATCAGACATTTATCACTTCATCATCGTAGTGCGAGCAACACTTTCCCAGTTATTCGGGAAGGTCTTAAACAAGCCAATCAGCTTAATCACTGTACGGATGCTGATCTCACGGAACTTAGCCTGATTCCCAAACAAGAAGCTAACCAAGCTAGTCTGCTCGTCTCGGCTAATCTTGTAGTCATCTGCGAACTCAGGGTTAGCAATAACCTGCTTGATACGCAGGATCTTTTCACGTGCGGTGTTGATAGTAAGATCAACGTAGTGGCAGCGTGATTCCAGTGCGTTCAAGTGATCCTTGATCGACTTGGTCTTGATGTGAGCAAAGTCGAGGTTCGTAATAAAGATGATCGAACCCTTGAACTCGAAGCTAGACGGCACATCTTCGCGGCGCAGCATTGCACTGTCAGCCAACCAAGAAATCTTACGCTTCTTGCCCGTATCCAGCGCACCCTTTAGGATGTTCAAAGCAACCGGATCGTAGAACAGGTTGTCACAGTCGTCAAACACAATAACGTTACCAGGATCGCTATACTTGAACAGAGTGCAGTACAAACCAATAGCAGTAGACGCACCCTTAACAACTTCTGAGCGAAGCTTGCGACCTGCAATCTTGTCAAACGTAGAAGCCTTATCAACTTCGTCTTCAACACCGTAGCTCTTACCAACACCCGGAGGGCCAGTAACAATCATCGCACGAACATCGCCTGCGATAGCAGCCTTGGCCATTTCGTGCAGGATTTCAAAACGCTCGCCAATACGAGCCATAATCTGCTCGTCGGTTTCTTCTTCATGCAGGGCTTCGGATTCCGACTCAGCAACCTCGTTGCCAGCAGCAACATAATCTTCCTTGTCTACAAAGTAGTAGGCAGTCGGCGAAGCAACCTTAACGCGAACCTTGTCTTGCCCTTTCCATGCAGTTCCGTCAACAGTAACGAAGCCGCCCTTGGCACCCATCTGGAACTGCTTTACCAGCGGAAACATCATATTCTCAACTTTCTCACCACGATACTCGCCGCTTTTAATGCAAATAAAGGACTGGGTCATTACTGGCTCCTGTTGTTTAACTAATGAAGCAATTATACGGGGATTTTGGTTAGTAGTCAACCTGTTTTTACACAAAGTCAAACAGGTATTCTACCTTGTCGAACGTGCGATCATGTACGATCTTAGACATCTTAACATCACACGTTACAGCACCCTTCAGGGCGTCAAGCGGGTCGCTTGCTGCAACATTGGTGATGTCATAAACACTCAGCGTACCGTAGTAAAAGGAAGCTTCGGCACCGGAAACTTCGCGTTCGACAACTGCAAGCATTTTAGTTTCGAAGCCCATTTGCTGCTCCTGTTTAATTACTGTATGAAGCTATTATACCGGAATTTGGACTAAAGGTCAACCGAAATTTACACGCCGTTTACAGCAATTCTGCGTGTCAACATGCACGAAAGCGGGCTAAAATTGAAGGATTTTTATAAGTCATTGATTCTAAAGGAAATGTATTTTTAGCCCACTTTCGCTAAGTCATTGATTCAATTAACTTACGACTAAGTTAGGGTAACGTTGAGCTAAGAAATTAAAGAACTCTTTTGACCAATATTCATGTGCAGATGGCCCGGGATGGATTCCATCATTTTCAAAATCGTTAATCTTAGTGGCCAGGTCTGTAATGTTTGGGCTATTAAATATAAAATTCCAATCAAGTTGGTCAGAATACTTCCCTAAATCATTAATATAATTTTGGTAAAATGAAAAAGCATACGGTATATTACGTGATTTCAAGTAACTCTCTAAACTTAACATATTATAAAAGCTTTTCGCAGCATGATCTAATAGATCTTGATATTTAAAATATGCACGATAAACATTGCTATTCAATAATGGATCAAGATTTTTATGACCGACACCAAACACCCAGTTTTGCTGTGCATATCGGTGTCCTCTAATATATTGATTACCACTAATATACCCTGATTGTTCAAATTGATTTATATCACTAACTCGAATATCTACTCGCTCTAAGCCGGACCACATAATCAACACTAAATCATACTGTCGTTCTTGTAATTCTGACATCGTGGCGTTACTAATGTATGTGTTTCCAGCAGCAGACATTGCTAAATTTATTAATTCAGCGTTAAACTGTTTAGCAATATGATTTGCCCAACTAAAGTCTGGTTGTGTAAAACTACATCCGTTAATTAAAATCTTCATTGTAATACCTTTTCAACTTATCTCCAAAACAAACTCTGACTATCGTTTATGTCTTTATGCGTGAAAGTGGGCTAAAATTGAAGGATTTTTGTAAGTCTTTGTTTCTAAAGGAGATTGGTTTTAGCCCACTTTTTGTAAGTCATTGAAAACTAAAAAGTGTTTGGATTGGCTCAAACTTTTTCAACGTTGGGCTAACTGTTACCTTTACGCCGCGGGTTAACGCTTCTGCAAGCCATAATTCAATTAACTCGCTAGGGCTTATAGAAGGATTCCCAGCAGTATTATATTTAACCTCTTCGTAACTTACATTCATGAATATGTCTAAAACCAACGGTGAATGTTGTTTAATAAAGTAATGGCTTTCAGAACTGTATGTTGCAAAATCTGAGGTACGAAGTAACCCTGCCCTTCCGCCAACTCGCTGAATTGCAAAATCAGCGTCAACTGGTTTAACAATTTCAAACCATTCTTTAACTGCATTAAACCCCACTGTTTTCACAGTTTCTCTGAATTCATCTTTCTTGACCCAGATTTGTGCACAACACCAAACATTATAAGGTTTATTGTTATGAATAAAACTATTGTCTGGAACGATTTCTTCATACACCAAATGAAAATGCTTTTCTAAACGATTAATAATACTTGCTTTTTTAAATGTTCTTGGAAGAACAAAAGCAATTGCTTCGCTAAATGTTGCTGCATGATTGAAAAACCTCACTGCAAGATTTGAGTTTTTACCAAACGGTGGATTTCCAATAGTAACTACTTTACTGCCTGATTCAGGAACCCACGTAAAAAAATCTTGTTCAATTATCCCTAACGATTTCGGCTCAAGATCAAGACCAACCCTTTTACTAGTATCTAGCAAATTATAAAAACTACCAGTCCCAGCTGAAGGTTCTAGTAGCACATCGATGTTGTTAAATGAAACATACTGCTGAACTTTTCTTAGAAAAGAAGCAGCATAATCTGGGTGAGTGTAAAACTGATCTAACTCACGAGAACGTTCGCGGGGGGCTTTTTTGTTCATAAGGCAATAATATATTTCTGTAGTTAATAGTATATTTAACAAACGGGATACCGGCAGCAATCATATCACTTAGATTCATTGAACACTGAACTCTACGTTGCGTTTTGCTGTCTATTTTTGCGTTGATGGAAATAAGCCCTTTGCCAAATTGGTTGTATAGTTCTGACCTCATTTGTTTCCACTTCGTTCTGTTAGCTAACTGTGCTGTTTTCCCATTGGGTATAGATTTTACATACTCAACAAACGGACGTAACGCATCTTCGGTTAATCTTCCCCATAAAATATAATATGATTCTTTAGTAATGTAAAATTCGTAAATTTCTGAATAACGTTTAATTGTCTGTGTTACCTGATTCCATGACCCAATAACCATTATAAATTCGTCATCCCGACAATGGCGAAGAAATCGTAAAATGTCTCCGCACCCGACGATTTTTCCACCTTTCGAAACTTTTATTGACATATTAGCATCACTCAGGCACCCTTTTACGATATCCATCGAACTTGTGTATGAGTTGCGAAATAAATCTTGATACTCAGACTTTGCTTTACCTGTTAATGCTGTAATAACTGTGTCTTCAAATACTACCCCATGGTTTTGGACTTCCATGCACTACTCCTTACACCTCAATTTCTGTAGGGCTGTGCACAATCTCGCCCTCAAGGTCCATTTGCGTCCGTTCGCCCATAGTAGGCGATGCGTCGGAATACAGTTGGTAGCCTGTTGCTACAAAACGGAACTTACCGCCGTCTTTTTCTAAACGTGCTTTTACGTTAGAGTAAAGTTCGTCTAAGTTTGGACTTTGGTAGTTAGGAACACGCACCATGTACTCGCGTGATTCAGTTGCCTTCCAATCTTGCCCTTGTTTTAGTTGCTGCTCGAGAGTAACTACGAATTTCATGATTCCACCTTTTGATAAAGTTTAAAAAATTCACATTCGTATTGGCCACGACTGTGTAACGAGTCTACTACTTTTACTTTCTGGAAATGCAATGTTGCTGGATCTACTTCATGATAATAACAAAACTTTGCTTTACTACACTTGTTATCAGCGCACAGTGTAATCTCTTTTTTAGTCATTTTATCACCTTATCTGGATGTTCGAACGGTGGTTCTAACATAAACTTTAACAGCATATCAGAACACATCAAATTCGAAATTGCTAAATCATGCTCTGTCGGAAAATGTCGCAAAAGCATTCTTGCATGTTCTCGGACACTTTTAGGTATTTTAGGCGATTTTGTCGGATTTGTCAAGTCTATTAGAAATCGTTTTGTTAGCAAAACCGCTCTGGTTCTCTCGTCTGGCATTGTCATGATCAACTCCTTTTATCGATTGACCAACTCACGAATCTGACGCAGAGTTTCCTCTGCCTTTGATTCAATATAAACCACATCACTTAGATCAGAGTAGTGCATTTCAAGACATTCTAGTAACAGTGACTTGATTGCAGACTCGTCTGGCTTCTTACGCAACGAACTTGAATGATAGACCTTTTCCAGTTCCAGTTCCTTTTCAGATTGCCATTGTGTGATCTTGTCTAATGACCATTCACCATTTCTGATCCCAATGAGGAACTTGCTATTGCGTTCAAGATCAACTCGCCATCTACTTTTTCTTTAAAGTCTGGGAACAGAGTAAACAGCAAGAACTCGTCCACAGGCTTATACCCTTTGCCTTCTTTTTGCTGCTCAAGTTTAACTAACGGACTAATATAACTCCCGTGTTTCTTAAACTGCAACTTACCTCCACGCCTCCCCCAAGCAGCATACGCAATTGGACCAACTGTAAAGCTGACCCAAACCTTATCGTGGCCAGTTTCGTGATTCCACAGAATCTTACGATATTTGATTACGCTGTCGCTCATGATCCAAACCTCACTGTAATATCAAACAAAACTCGTTCTTTAACGATTAGTGTAGTACCGACACTTTCGTACCAATCTTCACCGTGTTTAAACTCTGAGAAAATATAAGCACCTACCTCTGGATCCATTACAGCAACAGTATACACTTTTCCGGACGGGCAGTCAAATTCTTTTGCTACTTTAAATTTTGGTTCTGGCTTTTTAGGGCCAGACGGTTGGGCAGGCGGCCATTTATGGAGTCCTGCTGGTCCTGTTCCGGAAGTATATGCTTTTCTGGATGCTTCGGCGAAGGCTTTTGCATACTTGTCGAACTGTTTTGAATCGCCTCCCTACAGGAGATCGTCGCGTACTTGTGTTTTCATAATATCTAGCCAGTCGATGTCGTTCATTCTGCACCTATTTTGCTTTCTTTAAATGCACCCGGATCTTTAGCGTCTTTTAAAATAGCTATAGTACGATTTTTATCGTGTTTCCGCTTTTGCTTTTCGGTGTCGATTCGATATTTAGACTCGGCTTTCTCTCGGTTCCAACCAAGATATTGAGCGTACTGCAACCCTTTTTCAAGCCCGAACATAAATGTACTCAACGTTTCCACTGACCCACCTGCCATTTCAAAGTCCGGTGCATAGCACGGCCAATGTTCGGGTGTTGGATACAACCCAATTTCTCCATTGTGGTATTTAGAATGCTTGATTTTTAAACCAAGGCGTTCTGCTTGGTCCTCGAATTGTTTGAGTTGAAAATAAGATGTCATTTACTTATATCCAAATTTAAATGCGATTTCATCAACAAGCATATCTGCTTTTTTATCTTTAATGTAGTCTGCGCCGTATATAGTGCTTATTACTTCTTTAAGCACCTCTTCTGTGTACTTTTCTAAATCGAGTAGATCCTCGATGTCAGTTTGCGCTTGTTCGTCGTGGAAACACCGGTTAGCGATTTTTTGAAGTTTTTGATTGTTCATCTTTTACCTCTTGAATGATTCTGTTAAGGTCGTATTGTAGTCGGTCTGAAAGAAACCCCACTGGAAGATACGGTCCTTTCTTTTCTGACCCATAAGGGTTAACAAACAACAAACCATCTTTATCAACTGTATACAGGATTTTGCTCATTTGTAATCCTCTGCTGGGAACATCTCGTTCATAGTAGCAACAATGACTTCGTTTGCTACCTTACCGTGTTTAAGCATAAGAACCATTTTGGCCTTTTCGAATCCATTATGTATGCAATCACAAGAATAACTAGTATAAACACTACCGCAAATAGCATTCCTGCTAAGTATGTTTCACTAAACATTATGTATTCATCTTCATCAGTGCATAAAGACTACCGAACAAGGCAACGTTAGCAGCAAGTGTAACCACAATTGCTTTAACCAGCGGACTCATGTTTTCGTATTTTTCTATTATCTTACTCATTTGTAATCCTTTATTAGAACATAACCTTTCTTGTCACACACTTGAATAATTTCAGCTGCTGACTTACCTGCTTTTGCTAATTCTACCTTGCATTCAGTAGTCTTGTGGTTTTCATATGCTAAGCCGGCAAACATTGCTCCAAACACAATCGAACAGAATATCATTAGCCATTTAACTTCCATTATTCTACCCCAATCATCCTGCCGTACCTTAGTTTCTCTGACCTTACCTGAGCAAGGCGCTCTTTAACTCGATTTAGTTCTCTCAATACACGCTGTTCTTCTAAGCAGGTTTGGTCGTAGATATGAGCAGCAACAGATATCGCAAATGCCTTCTGGCTTAATTCAACTATGGTTGATCTACTAGGCTGCATCTCCTACTCCTGCTTGTTTAATATTTGCGTATTATACTGCGGCTAATTCTTTTTCGTCAACCAATTTATTTCTGAGCTCGGCCATTTTACCTCGGGCCGCAGTATAAAAGAAGATGTGCAAGCAATACAACGTACCAAGGAACCATGCGCCGTGCCACACCATAAATCCCGTAACCGCAACATCAAGCACAATGTCTGCCTCGGGCGGAACACTCCATTTATGCTCTTTTTTTACTAGTTCAGCAACTACAATGTCGGTTGGCAAAATCAGGGATAACAAAAACATTGCCCAGGTAATAAACACTGCTAAATTATATGCACCAGCACTCTGTTCAACGAGTGCAAAATACAGCAGTACCGCAAAAAGAGAATTAAGAACTGCTCAACGAACTGCACGAATAATAGCTTTCATTTTCCAAGTGTCTCCCACATTAATTCAGTGTCTTTAACATACGCAATAGGTTTAATCCATTTATGCTCTATTGCTTGCATTAAGATTTGCTTATACTGCAACGGGCAACGTTCTGATATTTCAAACCCAGCGCGAGGTGCAACCACGTAACCATCAACAATGTTGAAGCGAGGATCGTCATTTTTAATTGTCCTTATGCAAGTTTGGCGAACTTTTACCTTCATGCTACGAAAACTCTCGAACCAGATTTTCCATAGTACCTTGGATCCAGGCGGCACCGATAGGGTTTTGGCTATGCACCTTGAACTCGAAGTTCTCCGGAAAGGAAATCCTGCTGTCGGCCAGCTCGTCAAGGAGCCACAGTATAAACACACGACTAGTATCGTTTCCTCCCAGGTCGTGATCAAAGCTAATAACAGACGGCATACCAAGTTGCTTTACTGTGTCAATAGCAAAAGAACTCGACCGCACGATAACCCATCCTTCAGTAGCAGGAAACCGTTCGTCGTCGATAAACATCTTGTAAGTCACGCAAACCCCTTAATAAACTCAAGTGCGGAATCCTTGCTGTTAAATGTAGCCTTACCGGTGTGAGGAAGACTGCGATTAGCAGTCTGCCACTCAACAACAATCTTAGTCGGGCTGTACACCGCAAACTTGCCGTCGGTGATGCGAGCTTTGCAGAACAGAGCGGCATACGCCATTACGGCTCGCGGATTGCTCTTCGGCGTAATCTCAAATTCGGAAACACCGTACGAGTCGTTGAGCTGTTCCTTGCAAAACTCAACCAACTCGTTAAACACATCTTTGCGGGCGGACATTTTCTGCTCCTGCTTGTTTATGATGTAAAGATTATACTACTCTTTTTCCAAAGTGTCAACCATTTTAATAAAGCTACGGAACATATCTTGAGCCCTTGCTGCGGCTTGCTCTTGGCTCAGTTGTTGGACGCAGCCTGCAGTTACTCCTTTGCCCATCCATTGTGCGGCATCGGCTTCACAGGCTGCTTTAGTGTCGTATGAACCTACTGTATTTACTGCGCCAGCAAGAATAAGAATTAGCTGCCACATTTTACTTTACTCCATAGTAGACGAAATGGGTTGCATCAGCAATGCGGCAGTCGGCAGCATTCCAAAAACGTTGATATGCTGTTCGCGGGTAGCGAGGACCACGGAAGAAAACCTTAACCCCTTTGTTAGTCTTGCGCCATTCGGCGTATTCAGACATCGGACGCTTGATTCGCATTTTCACATGCTCCAGTAAGTTTCGCTTGCCGGGTTGCAACACCAAGGTGTATTGCTGTCAATCTCAACTTCAACGTTCGACATCAGCGTCCGAACCTTAACCTTGTGAACTACGTTCTTAGTGTAGTTCTCGTAGGTAGCGTAAGCATACGGAGCAACCTTAACGTTCTTGTCACGCAGGGCATTGCGGTTAGCACAAGTAGTAGACCGCTTGGCGCTGGACTCGTCGTTGAATTCCTTGATGCGCTGGGTGCTTGCAATGTGGTAAACGACGTAGGTTGTCATTTTCTGCTCCTGTTTTGTTAGCGTATGATGCTATTATACCAGAATTTGGACTAATTGTCAACCAAAATCTTTTAGTATAAAATTCAATGACTTAGCGACTGTTCTTAACTACGCAAAGAACCGGGGAAAGCATCTCATATTCCTCATAAGGTGCAACAGCAGCAACCTTAAGGAACACGTCGCGAAGCTTATTGATCGCAGAGATCGCATCAAACGCTTCTACTGAACGAAGCTCCTTGCGGGAATTGTGCAACACAGGGATAATGAACGTTGACATTTTCGGCTCCTTGTGCGTTATTTGATGTTGTTATTATACGCTTTTGGATAGAAAAGTCAACCGAAACTTTCTTCCTTTGTAACTTGCTGATTTAGGTACTTCTTATATTCCATGTCTTCTACCAGAATGTGATGCTTTAACCAGTTTACTAAAAATTTATGCAGCTGGTCTCTATCTGCGTACCCGCTAGACGCATCTATACACTTTTCAGCAAGAGTCTCAACGAAGGAGAAGTGGTAATCTCTATGTTCGTCTTTTTTATTATACGAAGTTTGGGAAAATACTTCTTCTTCATACGCAAAATGCGTCCGGACATACTTCATTAACTCGTCTAACAAAATATGGAATGTTTCGTCAGGGACTGTGCTGCTTGATTCTTCAGCCACTTTCCCTAACGAATTTATGATAGTCACTAACTTTTTATGGTGACCATCTATGGTTGGTTCACCAACCGTATATACGCTATCCCATATAATGTTATACATTGTTGTCACTGTGATGCTTTTCCTTCTAATTGTTCTTTGATAAACTTTAATACCTTTCGCTGAGTATCGAATACGTATTCAACTGTTCCGTCTTCGTCAACAACAGTAACAATAAAACCATTTTCTACTTTTCGAAATTCCATAGATTCAAACATTGTAATCTCCTTAGATTAAACTGCAACATTAAGTATAGCGTAATGCTTTAGAAATTACAAGCCTATCAGTAACCATATTTATGCAAAAATTCCGCAAACTCCGGAGCATACTCTAAAATTGAATTATTCCTAACCTGCTCGTAAGTATTTAAAAATTTAACTAGCCCAAAACGTTCTTCTTCTGCATTTAAAGGTATATGCATATTCTCTAGTAACCGTTTATACTCATATACTCGATTTGCAATAACAGAATCTACTTTAGAAAACTCTCGAATATTCACAACTGTTTTCGTATCCGGTAAATTGTTTTTCTTAATAAGAGTGTCTAATTTCTGTATAGCAATTTCTTTAAGGTTATTCGGAAGAAGTTCAATTCTTAGCACCGAAGGCTTTTGTAATATGTTACACGACTCAACCGGTATCTTGTTGTCAATGGAAAACTGTAACAGCTCATCTAAATAAAAAATTGTAAATACGTTCGGTGTAATTCTTAAGGTTAAAATAAGGGATGGGTGCTTATCTCGTAATTCTACAAACTTCTGGATGTTAGTTTTAATTTGTTCAACGTCTGATGGGTAACGAATGTAGTTGTTTAATGGGTTAGTCGATTCGATGCTAATACCCAAATGGAACTCTTTAAACCGAGGAATAATTCTTTCTATCTCAGGATTATAAATGGTTGCATTAGTAGTAGTTCCGACAATAACGTCAGTTACATTAGCATCAATTAATGCATCGCATATTTCGTATGTTTCTTTAATAAAAAGAGTTTCGCCGCCGAGCAAATGTAAATAACGCAGCCCCGATAACTGTTTTAACTCATTAAGGAAACGATTAAAAGTTTCTGTATTTTTAACCCACGGAGTTAACGAAACAGTGTTGAAAAATTTATCATCGCTCTTTATTTGCTTAAAGGTAGAGTTTAAAAACGAACTATATGTTGGACTGCACATTACACAGCCAAGGTTGCAAGTATTACCTAAGTCAATTTGTAAATTGGTTAACTCCGAATCGGCAGCACCATTATTCTGCTCGCTGTATGTAAAGTGTTTGCTATATGGTGCTAAGTAGAACGACTTAGGATACGAGTGCAAAATTTTTACAAAATGCAACGATTTTGCACGGCCGCTTAGTTTATTGTTATTGTCCTCGTAATAACAATCTTGGCACCACACATTACCAAACTTTAACATAGAATTACGAACTTGCCTCATTTCGTCGCTATGGAAATACTCGTTCATAGTCATCGATCTGATGTTATGGGTCGGCACAAACCCATGCTTAAACCACCGACAAGGAATAAAATCACCCGCCGGGTTAATACGGATGTGATTCCACGGAGCACTGCAAAAATGAGCAAGATTCAGGGGCATTAGATAATACTCGCGGCCTGTTTTACAAGAGCTTGTTGATTATTTCTTCCGACTGTCGCAAATTCTGCGGCTGTCATCCACATTACTTCTGCGGTTTCGTAGTCGTGTTGTCCAAAGTGGGTTGGGTCTTCTATCTCTACTGCAAACATATGAAGCTTGTAGGTTTCGTCTGTACCTTTAATTTTTTGGACAGGAATTGGAAAAGTAGATACAATATTATCCAGAAGGAGCCCGAGTTCCTCTGCACCTTCCCTAACTGCGGCCTGGTATACTGTTTCGCCTTTGTCTATCCCGCCTTTTGCAACTTGTGGTTTTGTTCCGCCAAAGTTTAGGTCCGACGGTGTTCGAAACATCATCAGTATCTCGCCGTCGTCTCGTCTGTAAAACGGTATCACTCCTGCTTTGTCTTTAGCCATAATCTCTCTAATTTGCATCTAAATATTTATAAATATAGTTAAATTGGATTATAACATATGCCAACACAAAAACCAACCTTAAAGTTAGCAACTCAATATATTCAACAAGTTGTAGGTAAAACCCCTACACAACAAGAGACCCTTATGCTACTAGACAAGTGGACGACAAATTCGGCATCTTTTAAGAAAGCATTGCAGTGGATTAAAGATACCACCCCTCCAACAGCGCAACAGGAAGAAGCACAAGAAAAAAAGCCTTCAATACCTTTAGTTAAAAAATATATGTCTACCGTTATGGGGGAAGCTAACCCATCTTCTGCTGAAGTCGCAGCAATATTGCAACAGTGGCAGAATACCCCTGTTGCATTTAACAAAGCAATGCAATCTATGCTGCAATCTATACAAAGTATGCAGAATACAAAAGCATTAGGACCAAAAGAAATACCTGCTGAACAAGGTGTTGTACCGAGTGTTGATTTCGTAAAAGAATATCTTAAAGTAGTCTCTGGCGACGCAAAACCGACTGCTGCCAGAATTAAGACTCTTGTTGACATGTGGGCTAATAATCAGGCAGGTTACCAAGAAGCGCAGGTTCATTTAGCTAAAGTAAAGGCTGGCCTAACTAAAAAACCGGCACCTGTTGACAAAGGACCAACATTACCAAACCAACTCAACGCAATTGCAAAGCAAACAGAACCAGGAGCAACTGAGAACGAATCGTTTAACGATATCGAAGTCGCAGGGTTACTTGCAACCGTTAAACAGGAACTAAAGAAAAAGTTTAATCCTAAAGACCAACCGTGGGGTAGCAACCACTCTAAATACAAGAAAGCATATTCACAAGTAGTAAGCAAAACGCGGTCTGTTCAAAACAAAACTGGGTTCTTAACTGCTGTAATCAAAACTCTTAACCCAACGTTCAAACCGGGCGCAGGCAAGGTAAGTGCTAAACCGGGAGAGTTCCATTCAATGACTATGCCATCTGACCCGCTAAGTCCGTTTGCCCAAACTATGGCTATGTCTCCTGAGAAAAAAGAAAAAGCAACAGCGTTAAAAGCAAAGATCGCAGAGTACGAGGCGTTACTTAAAAAATTAAAAGACGAACAAAAGAAAGCATCAACTGCACTATCAAAAACGCAGTCCGAAAAAGAAAAATTAGGCGGTATTAACGAAAAATTACTGAAGTACTTTTCGTTCATTGAGAAGAACTGTAGCCAATACTTAGCCGCAGTTAAAGAAGCTAACGGAAGGTTATTATTTCGTGGACAAGACGACGCCGCGCAGCCGATCTTCGTTGCGTACCCAAGGCTAGATCGTGAACCAAAAGATAGCGATCCAGAAGCACAAAAACTCATAGACAAATACTTGTCTGCCTTAGGTTTTAAAGCACTGCGGAGTAACAGTTTATTCACTACGTCAAGTGAAAATAACGCAAGTAATTACGGTACTGTATATGCTATCTTCCCTAAAAATGGTTTTGAATATACCTGGTCAACCAAACACGACGATTTAGTTATTCATAGCGTTCACGACATCGGTGGCGACGAAGAAGACACCGATGATGTGTATTACAATTACGAAGATTGGCAACGGCAGTTCTCTGATTATGCCGAGGAATTAGACAGAGCAATAGAAGACGACCCGTCTATGTTTAACATAGCAGACGAAGACATTGAAGACGAAGATGTGTTCTATAAAAATCTAAAAAAGTATATAACTGCTATAACTAAAATGCCCGAATACAAGGTATTCAAAGCAGCATATAACAAGTACTACGACCTCGATACGTACAACAATAGTGCTGCAGAATTTCACCAGAAATTTGCTATTATGGCAGAAGCATTCATTAAATTTATGAATGTTAGCAAATTTAAACTCTTATCAGCTGCCGAACTTAAACAGCTTAATAAGAAGATCGAACATGCTAAAAAGTCATCAGCCGAACCTAAAGGTAATGAGATCAAGGCTAAAGCACAGTCTGCAATTAAGTCTTTTGGTTTTGTAAAAGAAAATTTACCGGCAGCACTAAAGGCAAGGCACGAAGTTATGGTAGTCGGAGAATATATTGCAGTTAACTATGAGCAATTTAGTAACGAGATAGAACAGTACTTTATTAAACCAAGTAAGACAACTAAAGTTTCTAAGCCAACCGCTAAGAAAAAGTAACTACTCTAATCCACGCTTTTGTTTAGCTAATTGAACCGCAGCTTGTGCGGCTGGCGTTAACGGAGATGCCAAAAATCTTTTAAGTTTCCTTGCGGCTTCACGCATAAGAACCGTAACTTCCTCTTCAGACTTTCGATCTGTCATTCGAGATACCATCTGCCGTTGAGTTTGTTTAAGGTTATTGTCTACTAATGCAAATTGATCATCAAACATCATTGCATAAAAACTTTCGTGCTTTTTAGTTGCTTGATATGCTCTTGCAAAATATTTAGGGTCAACTGGGCGATCGCGATCTTTTGGATCTGTCGCATTAGCAAACCTGTCTTTTGCTCGTTCCCACGCTAACTTCATTTCAACATCGACAAATATCATAAATGTTTGATATCCAACTGACTCTAATTCTCGTTTCAAATTCATTAAACTTTCATAATCGCGGCCAGTTGTATTGATAATTAAACCCAACATTTCTTGCTGTAAAATTGTTTGTTTGCGACGAGTAGCTTGTAAACTTTGCTTATACCCTTGGTTGTCGTGAGAAATATTTGCTTTTGCTCGTTGCAAATATGCAAGGGTGTGGTCTATGTCCTGTAATTTAAGACCAGCAGCTTTTAATCCAAGAGCTTTTAATACTGCATTTTTACCAGCGCCTGGCGGGCCAGCTAAAAATACAGCCTTAAATATCCCCGGATCTCTAAAGCCTTCGTCTAAATCTGCCGTATAAAATTCGTTTAATTGCATAAGAATATTTAGTCAAAATAATAGGGACCGAAGTCCCTATTATTACTATTTTGGGTTATAAGGGATAGTTCCCCCAGAGTTATCATGCTGCTAGAGCATATACCTCATTGTTAGCTGCGTTTGCAGTTATAGTTTTGTTTTCTTCGACCGGGTCTGCCGACCTTCATGGCTATGAGCCATGCGTCAACACAGAATACCCCAATCCTACGGCTTCAAACTCTTGCCGAGCGCCATTCGTTCTATTTAACCCTTTGTCGATTCCTTTCACCCCCTCAGTGGTGGAGGTGGCGGCATCCGAGAGCCGCGTCCAAAAAGCTCTTAATAACTAAGGTTTACGCTGTTTTTAATCTCCCTCTTTTAAGTCCTAGTATGTCAAATTTATTGTCATTTGGCAATAAAATAAAAATTTTGTTTTCCGTCATACAACAATTCTTACTACACTACTATTTAAGTAGAGTGCTCGATATTTGTCAATCAAATTGGCTATTAAATTTCGAAACTACTGCTAGTACACAGTAGCATCCTATAAGAAGTAAAAATTCAGCCATTGCATTCGCTTTCAGAGCAATATTCACTCACTATGTCGTAAAGACGCAAAGAACGAGGTGTTCTAATTTCCAATAAGTGTTCAATCAGTTGTAGTAGCGACATTGGTTTTCTCCATTAGTCTAAAGCTTGTGGCAAAGGATCGACGAGACGGACTATCGAATGTTGATAGCCATATTATTACCTGTTTGATAATGTTAGTCATATAAATCTCCTAATAGTATTTATTGCAGTGCAACAATTATACAATTTTAGGGATCATTAATTTATAACGGACGGTTAGCATGAAGCGTGTCGAGACTATTACCGCCAATCTACTATGGCCTTTCACCATACCAAACAGCATTAGACCTTACTATGCTGTTTTACCTTCACTACTCTGCGTTATATTTCTTGGCGGAAGGACGGGGACTCGAACCCCGACAACCATTTCTGGTCGGCAGATTAGCAATCTGCTGGAATACCATTATCCGACCCTTCCTTAATCTTTGGCTCCGAAGGGTGGGATCGAACCACCGACACACGGATTAACAGTCCGTCGTTCTGCCGCTGAACTACTTCGGAATTGCATCACTATTTATCGATGGTGCTGGGTGAAGGACTCGAACCTTCATCATTCTCCTTGTAAGGGAGATGTCTAACCTCTCAAACCAACCCAGCATTGTTCTGTTTTTCTTGCAGCTTGTCTTTATCGGTCACAGGTTCTTCTTTAGCAGGCTTTTTAAAGATTGCATCCCATCGTTCCTCAAACTCTTTTTGCGGAATACTAACTGGTCTGGGAGTGCTACCTTTGCCTGCTTCATGTGCCATACTGTGTCCTATCTTGGAGCGGATAGCCAGAATCGAACTGGCGTCTTATGCTTGGCAAGCATAGGTAATACCATTATACGATATCCGCATACTTCTTGGTGGAGGTGGAGAGAATCGAACTCTCACGAAAAGCTTGCAAAGCTTCCAGGCTCCCATTACATCACACCCCCAATGTTCTGGTGCCCCCGGACGGATTCGAACCGCCGACATCCAGTTTACAAAACTGGCGCTCTACCAACTGAGCTACAAGGGCAAATCTTTTACTACAGAGGTATTTATCCCAATAAACAACTCTGTTAAAATCTTGGTCGGACATGTAGGATTCGAACCTACGTTATGCTGCATCCCAAATGCAGTGCCATACCAGGCTAGGCGAATGTCCGTAATTCTTTACTAAACCATATAGAAGTAGATTGAACGGCGTAGGTTATAGTGCCGCTCATCTGGCAGGACGACTTGAGAACGCTTCGGCTGCCACCGTATGGCCTCTCGTCAATCTGCTTTTATATGGTGCCCGGGGCCGGACTCGAACCGGCACGCCATAAGCGAGGGATTTTAAGTCCCTTGCGTCTACCTATTTCGCCACCCGGGCATAAATTCTTAAAGATCAATTACTACCTTACTGCACTACTTATGCTTTATATTATACAGGAATTTTATTTATTGTCAACCTATTTTCAAACTGTTTTACTACGTTATCAAATTCTTCATTAGTGATACTCTTTGCTTTTGCTTTGCAATATATCTAAGTATATACCTTTATAAAATTTTGTCTATTGTTTTGGACAAGATTCTAATTTTTCAATTTCATCTAACAATTGTAAAATTCTCCCAACAATTCCTTCGCTGTACGTTCTGTTAAACACCGATTCATCACTGCCCGGAGACGAAACAAGTTGACATATACTTGATAGTATCGGGTACTGTATTCGAACCTCCCATTCACCATTTTCTGTCATTGATAATGAATGGGAGTTGCGTGTTGGGATGTTCAATGAATGAAATAATTTTTCTTTTTCATGATCGATATCCATATTATACGAACCGAAGTTAAAAAGTACCCCGTTTTTTAACATCTCAACCCCGTTTATAATCATTGACGAGATAGTCAATGACATATTTTCTACTATTTTATTATCAACACATACTACATCGTTATCTGTTTTGTTACAGAATTTAATAGATAGAAAAAACTCAGACTGAATCGGGTCAACGGTAGTGCTAGTAATCTCTGCTTCGTTAATAACCAGGTCATTAAAAATTACGTTATTGTTAATACTAACGCAAACCAAAGGCCAGTTAGTTTTAGCCGAAACCGAAGCTAATTTTAAAATAACGTCGGCTTTTTTATGATTGTATAATTCTTTTATCTCAGGCGGAATTAGTGTTTTCATAATAATTGTCTAAATACTTTTGTAAATTGACCTCAATTTGTGTTAAATTTAAAAGTTGTTGATTACCAACAAAATATCCTAATTCAACCGTTACAAAGTGCTGTATAAGTCGTCTCCTAACTCGCTCGGGATACGTATACAACGGATCCGACTTAACAGTCCAGAATACTTTAGAATCTGCATTTTCAATTTGATACTTGTCTTTATTTTTTACTAAAGGCATAAATTCATTCAAAAACAAAGGGGGGCCCATATCTATCCGTACTGTCCCATTTGCTACGTATTTTTGACAAGCTATGATAAACCGAAGAGTATTTAGAAACCTCTCTTCCGTTTCATTATAAAACCCCGAAAACATCAACAATGTTGATTTAAGATTGTGTTGAGATAGTTGCTCTAGTTCATCTAATGTATCTTCTACCGTAACTTGCTTTCTCATTGCAGCCAGAACGTCGTTATCTCCACTTTCTGTGCCTATAGTTAGATTATGTGCACCCGATGATACCAGTAAACTATAATGATCTGCTCGCAGTTTGCTCTGCGGCCTTGTTATGTATTGACCGATCCACGTAATTTTTTTATCGTTTGATGAATTATAATCTGATATTTTTTCTAATAATTCATAAAAAGTTTTTGTAGACCCATTTACTAAACTATCAGTAAAATCAAAATTGTATATCTGATACCGGTTAATTTGTAGTACCATTTCAGAAAATACATCGGTTGCTGTTCTATACTTGTATTTTCCAAAAAATCCTGCAACATCACAGAACGTGCAGTCCCTAACACACCCTGTACTACCTGTAATAAGCAGAGCTTTATTTCCGTGCCATAGATATAGATCTAGATCATAATCATCATAATTAGGCACCGGGGATGTGTAGTTACTGTTAACAATGTTAAATTTATCAAAGGTACAATCTGCCGTGTTGCTTCTGACTTTGGTCGACAAAATTTTCGGTAACTCGGTAAACTCATTACTAAGAATTGCATAATCCGCGAACTTTTTATTCGAAAGCAAGGCATGGAACTGCGTTGATTCCTCAAGTCTTGATATTAGCCCAGTTAACGAAGTGCTATTAATTATAGCTCCTTTTCCTCCAATTATAACTGTAACTTCCGAAATAGTTTTAATGTATTTAGATAGTACAAAAGCTGCTCGCTGCTGTAAATTAGAGAACACACTAAGACCCACAATTGTGGTCTTATTGTTAATATAAGTGTCATACACATACTTTGCCCACACAGTTAACGATTCTATGTCTTCAATGGTTACCTCGTAAGGTTCAAAGATTTTTACCTCATTGATATATCTATCTAAACGTCTGTTACATTTGTTAAATAGATCTATCCCTAAGTCAATGGTTTTGCAAGAAAAACCATAGCTTTCTACTGCGCCTTTTAGTATTGCAGGAGCAGCAGGTGGCTTTTCATTAAATGCTGAAGGCAACGAAAAAATTATAATATCAACCATATCTAGTATATATCCCTTAACTAACACATCACAAGATCTTATTTTCTTTAAACAATTTTACTAAATAAATAATATACATACTTCATATGGAGAAATAATATGAGACTTTCTTGTTACAAACATTCGACCTTGGTTTTTTCGTCCACCAACGAAGCCCTCGATAGTATCTTCCTTTCTGTCAGAGAATCATTCCCTGCCAACATCAGTGAAATTCTTATTAATACAACTAACCGAAATTTATCTTTTTACTTACCAAAATCAAAGATTTTAGTTGTTTGCAGCGAAAATAACGCATATCCGCCCGAGATGGTCAACGCTCACAAATGGCCAGCAGATTCCAAATGGATACAAGTAAATGTACACGAGTTATCATTTGATGAGATAACTGAACTTAAAAATGCACCCGAGTCTGATGCAGCTTTTAATGCATGTGGATACACAAAGTAAATAATTGTTTAGGTTAGGTTTCCTTATTGCATCAGCTATCAATACACGCTTCGGCGTGTATGATACTGCTTCTCGTTTGCAGCAAACATTAGACACTATAGCAAGCATCAAAGCTCGCTGTAAAGATCCACACATTACGTTAATCGAGATGGCTGCAATCCCGTTAACAGATGAACAACGAGCTACGTTAAAAGCCAGTGTTCATGTGTTGATAGAATTTTCTAACGATGAAGTTGTAAAACAAATATCTAAGAGCAACAACTGGAATATTATTAAGAACATGACCGAAATGCTTTGTTTCCGCCACGCCTTAAAACTTATGCAAGGCACAGAGTTTTACAAAGAAGTTACTCGTTTTGTAAAAGTGTCTGGGCGGTATAAACTAAACACCGACTTTAAAGAAAGTGTTATGAAGAAAGCCGGCGATCGTGTAGTCTTTGCCTCACGCCGTAAAAGTCAATTCCCATCTAACATTACCAAAGGTGTAACTGAACAATTCATGAGTCGCTGCTGGAGTTTTCCTGCTAAAGATATTGCTGCGGTAGAAAAAATGTACGAAGCGATGCTCAACCATATGCAGCAAGTACTAGGGCAAGGTGGTTACATAGATATCGAACATTTGTTGTTTACTTACAGCAAAATGTTCGACATATACGAAGTTAAAAAAGTTGGTGTTGAAGGTAATATTGGTCCGAACGGTGCTTTAGTTAGAGACTAGAAGTAAAAGCACCCGGGACGATTAAAAAAGCACTCATTTTCTTGTAACGTTCTACGAGCACTAAAAGTTTCTAACACTGTCTCTTTACCTAGACCTTGTGCAATGCTGTAAGTAAAAGTTTGGTTACTTAAGAAGCCGTCGGCTCCCGCAATAACTTGCGCTAACTCTAAGAAATCTTTAACTGGGTAATACGGAATATCTACACCAAACGTATTCTTAAAATCTTCGTGTTCTTGCGGTAGCCCAACAAATACCCCGTCTGTAGTTAACCGATTGGTCATGATTAAATTCATCCAGATGTTGTTAGTATTTGGTGCTGCACTTCTCCATCGTGGACTTCGAGCAACAACAAACTTCGCAACACGTTTGGGATTAGGCACTGTTAACCAAGGTTTAATAAGATCAGCATCTGTAAACGGAATGTTGAACGTTGTATAGAATGCACCTAAGAAATTACCTTTGTACTTGCTATGAATAACGCCGCGAAACTCGTCTAAATCTACGTCAATCTTATGTGTCTGTTCGTCGTAAACTGCTACTGAATTAATATACTCCTGGGCTTCTAATAGAGGCTTTAGTAAGCCAAAGTCTTTCTGTGATAACTTACCTACGTACTCAGGTGGAACTCCGCCATTTCCATATTTTTGTATCACGTTAGGTATATTGTTTAACTTAACGAAATAACCCCCTCGACCGTAGTGTTTAACTACTGCAAGTGAATAAATTAGATCGCCTAAGTTTCCGGAATTAGAGAATGTTTTCATTTAATTATTTGATTTCTTTAGCCAGAAATTACTTTCGTTTTAATACAACTTCAATCGAGCACTCTGTATTTGGTAACAATGTTTGGTCGCCGGCTTGGTCTAAGTCAAAAACTCATTGATTAGTTGTATTTTTCTATCGTAACAGTTGTGGAGAATTGCTTTAGCAAATCAATCAAGTTAATAGATACTGGCGACCAACTTCTATCTTTACAGATTGTAAATGTGTGCTTATGATCAGCATTACCTTTACTCGGCCAAATTCCACGTTCATACATATCTTCATCGGGCAGTTACTATTAAGTACCCCTCTGGTTTTAATACACGCAGCCAGTTAGATAATGCAACCGGTACATCTATCATATGCTCTAAGCAATGGCTTGAATGAACAAAATCAAAAGAATTATCCGGAATAGTCTGTAGATACTGAGCATCACCATTCTCTATATCCCAGGAAGTAATACTGTCTATCCCAATAAACGAGCTCATAACTTTCTCTAGAGAATCGGATCCAGCTCCAACATCTAATCCGTCGCCCACAAAGTAAGCCGAGTGGAAATTTCCATCATTGAACCTACGTTTTGCTGCTTTGCTTTGCTCAAACATTAGGAATCATTCTGTGTCTTTAGGAACGCGAACTGCTTTAGAACGGGTTGCTGCTTCGTGCATTGCAATACCCATCGATCGCATAAAGAAATTATTCTCAGCTTTGGTTTTTCCATGCATTAATGCTGCTTGCCCTTTAATTGACTTATGCAACGTCATACCCTTAGGGCACTTTAACGCTTTTTGATTGTCAAACATGATATTCCTTTTTAAAAGTAAAAATATTTATGGACTGCACAGGCTACAAAAAATAAAGGACCCAAAGGGCCTTTATTTGATTACTCACAAACCTATGTTTCGCGTGCTCTACTATTTTCTGGAACGAACTGTAACAAGAACTCCATTTGATCAGCAAGAATGTTTCTGTTCTTTAAGATCAATGCTTCTTCTGGAGTTGGTGTGTACGGAACATACAACAACTCAAGTTGGGTGTCCTTTAACAACTTGTCACCTTTATGGCTGTTGCACTTACGGCATGCACACACTATGTTCATCCACGAATGTTGACCACCCTTTGACGACGGAACAATGTGATCCATAGTTGCTAAGTCGCCTTTACAGTGGCGGCCGCAGTATGCACACAAGTATCGGTCACGTCGAAATAAGTTTTCAGCAGTTAAAGCCGGAGTCTTATGTCTACGGGAGAACTTACTCTTTACCCCAATGATGCTAGGAATAGTAATATTAGATTGTTCTCCAGTCATACGGCTGGTTCCGCCATGGAATGTAAAAGAATGTGATCCGTATTCCCAAGCTATAAGGTTCTTGTACTTTAAGACTACAGAATCTTGCCAGTGGCTCCACCGTTGTGGGTGGCCGTCAGCAGAACAAATTAATATGTTTGGTACCACAATACTACCCCTTTGCTAAAATGGGGTACTCCTATACCCCGGTTAAAAATCTTTGGCGGAGACCCAGGGAGTTGAACCCTGTGAGGATATTACTACCCTCTACGGATTAGCAATCCGCTGCATTACCGTCCTGCCCGATCTCCGTTTTCCTACGAACCTTTTCTGGATGATGCTCTGGAAGGGTATCATACTTAAAACTTGGCGGAGGATAATAGACTCGAACTATCAACCTTTCGGTGGGACGGTTTTCAAGACCGTGTGTTGCCCCGCAACCCTATCCTCCGCTATTTTTCGTATAAACTCGTAAACCCTTTTCCGTATCTATTTATAGCATACTCTAAGTACTTCTTAATATCTTTCTCAAACAAACAAACTATGTCAGGGTTAGACTGTTGTTTAATATTCCACTGAGGCGTTTTATAGCCTTTGATCTCGTATATTACTCCATTGATCACAAAGTCGGGATAATATTTTCTTTCTTTGCTCTCCCAGATATATGTCCGAACTTCTTTACACCGTTCAATTAATATATTATGATCTAAATGATAAAGCACAAACGCTAACTCCCAACTAGAATCACAAAAAATATTTTTATACCAACCTTTTTTACCTCTGCCAGATCCTTGGCGCAGCCCACCGTTACTTATCTTTGCTTTCTCAGAAATTTTTCGTTTCCTGTCAACTTCCTTTTCGGGCGTTAGTCCTTTCCCTAAAGTTGATCCCTTAACCCCTTTGTTCCACGCAGTGTGTAACCCAGTTACACCTTTATTCCATGCAGGTAACCCTTTAGGTCTGTGAGCATTTGGCGATTTATGTCTCTGTACACGATTCGGATTCTCTTTACAGAAAGGAGAGTGCGCTCCTAACCCACCTGGGTTACTGAATAATCGATTACAATATTCACAAGTAAGCATAATATTATTTATGCCTCACAATCAAATCTGCTGCATTAAACCATGCTAAAACACTCTGCTTGCAAAATGCTTTAGGCTGGTAGGAGCACAGGGATTCGAACCCTGACCTGGCAGATTAAAAGTCTGCTGTGCTTGACCGTTGACACCATACTCCCGTTGTGTTTCCATCTTTTCTTTACGGCGAGTTGCTTTGGTTGTTTTACCATGAGCACCCGCCTTTCGTTTATGGACATGTATGCCCATTGGGTTTCTTAGTTTCATTTGCTTCTCCTTAGATAAATTTGTTAATGCTATTACGATGCTTACAGCTCATTTTCTTGTAATACTTTCCTTTACACCCTGGGTTACGCTTGTCAGTAAAAACCTTACGATAAAGTGCTTTCATGTTGCTCTCCCATAAAATAATAGTTTACTACATTTTGGTTTATTTGTCAACCGAAAAATTTGGCCTCAGAGACAGGACTCGAACCTGCATAATCCTGTTTAGAAGACAGGTGCCTCATTCCAATTAGACTACTCTGAGATTGTTTGGCAGGGGTAGTTGGATTCGAACCAACGATACTGATTTCAAAGACCAGTGCCTTAGGCCGGACTAGGCGATACCCCAACTGTTTGGTCGCTAGAGTGACACTCGAAATCACACAGACATCGTTATGAGCGATGCGCTCTCCCTCTTAAGCTATCTAGCGTATGGAGTGAGCGACAGGATTTGCACCTGCATAAGACTGGTTTGCAATCAGCCGCCTAGCTATTCAGCCACGCTCACATTGTATTTGTATGCTCTGCTGTCTCTACTCAGCTCTAGTGCGTAGCTGCACACCCTTGACAGTCCCTAACTTGTTGCTTACGGGATTTCTCTGTTGTCAGTCCTAGTTTATCGCTAGTCCGGTTCCTAGGTAGGAACATTCTGGTGCCCTGCTTCAGAGTCGAACTGAAACACACTCACTTTTGAAGAGAGCCGCTTTACCAAATTGCGTAGCAGGGCAGTATTATGGTGCTCAAGTAAGGAATCAAACCTTAGACTCTGTCGTACCAAGACAGCGGTATACCATTTACCTACAAGAGCATGGTGGACTATGAAGGAATCGAACCTTCGAGCTGCCGTCGCATATTCAGTACCATACTTAAAGGGAATCGAACCCCAATACTCGCCATTTATAGCCCAGTTACTGGTCCCCGCAGTAGGATTCGAACCTACACAAGCTGGTTTAGGAAACCTGCTGCTGCTCCATCAGTGCGGAGATTAATTGGTGCCGAGAGTAGGATTCGAACCTACAGTGATTGCCAAATCTAGCATTCTCTTGCGGAGAATACAACGGAATCGAACCGTATAACGCCTGCCGGCGTGTGTCTACCGTTTCACCATCCCAGCAATTTTTGGTGCCCGAGGTGAGATTCGAACTCACAAAACTCTTGTCCCTCAAACAAGCGACTTTGCCAATTTGTCCACAAGGGCATGTTACTTGGTCCCACCACTCCGTAACGATCGGAGATCCTCGGATTTTCAGTCCGCTGCATAGACCATCTTTGCTATAGTGGGATTGTCTTTGGTGCCTAGCGACAGACTTGCACTGTCCTCTGATGCTTACAAGACATCTATGACGCTATCTACACTTGCTAGGCAAAATTTTGGAGGAGGATAATGAAATCGAATCATCGCCCTTTCGGACGGGCCTGCTTTCGAAACAGGTTTTAGCCCAGCTAACCTATCCTCCATGTTTGGAAGCCGTGGTAGGGCTTGAACCTACATGCCCGAAGGCCCCACTTTCAAAGAGTGGTGTGTCTACCATTCCACCACACGGCTATTGTTTGGTAGTCCAGGCTGGACTCGAACCAGCATAATCTTCGATGTCAACGAAGGTACTCACCTCTCATACCACTGGACTATATTGGTGCGCCGTATAGGAGTCGAACCTATATCATCCTGATTAAGAGTCAGGTATAATCAGCCATTATACGAACGACGCGATGTTAGTAAATTACTACTAGTCTACGGTGTTTTATAGTTGCTGTTGCAGCAACCCACGGGTAGAAAAAGAAATCTAAGTAAAACTGTAATAGCAATATCGGCACTACATTACAAACATTGTAGTATGATTCATATTGTTTCTGCATCTTATACCGATGCAAGCTTGTTACATTTGCGGTCATAATATGTATTTACCGCAACAGTAAGTATTTGGCACCCCATGAGCGAATCGAACGCCCGCCAGTGAGTTTCGAAGACTCTCCGCCGACTCCATCGGATGAGGCAATGTTTGGTGGCCACAGAACAGGAGTTTAACCTGCTTAGTCAGAGACATAAGGGTTACACCTCGAGGATTCCCTTATCGTGCTGTCACGGCTGCTACGCATCTGCGCCATTGTTTGGCCTCCCGTACACGAGTTGAACGTGTCATAGATGATTCGTAGTCATCAAGCCGGTTCCCCCGGACAGGAGTTTATGTTTGGCAGGTCTAGAAGGAATCGAACCTCCGCCCGGTGTTTTGGAGACACTTACGCTACCATTACGCCATAGACCTATTTTGTTCTATTAAGAATACACCACGACAGTTATTGGCTGATAACTTGGAAATCTCATTGTTATGGTCTTCTGCTATGTCAATAATTCGTTTTCTGTACTTCGCAACTGCATGAGGATCCATTGCAATAGCATATGCGATTTGTTGGCACTCATATGAGTATTCTTTAAACTTGCACATTGCAGGAGTCTTGCAAGTTTTAGTTATGTCACACTCCCAACACGGGGAGGCAAGAAGTGTATTAATCAGCTTATCTAGTATCATTATTTTTGTCCGTGTATTTTATTTATAACTGAATCGGGACTTGTTAAAACTTGGTGCGAGCGGTCAGATTCGAACTGACAAACACCAACTTCTAAGGATGGCGGCTATACCGATTCGCCTACGCTCGCAAAATTACTTTAATCATGGCTCCCCAGGACGGACTCGAACCGCCATATTACGCCTTTCGGCCTTTACGTCTGATTAACAGTCAGGTCTCTTACCATTAGAGTACCGGGGAATTAATATAACAGGATGCTTATTTTTCAATTAAAAGTTGAATTATGAGTTTGCTGGACGCATCCTTCTTATTCTTAAAAATTTATATAAATACATTGTGAGTCGCGATGCGCTAACATCCACTCACCCTAGACTAACACACTAAACTCGGAGTCCAGCATGTCTATTTATAAACCTACATTTCTTTACATAAAACAACATACCGTTACAGGTAAATTGTATTTTGGTAAAACTACTAAAAACCCCGAATCATACGCAGGATCAGGGAAATATTGGTTAGCCCACATTAACAAACATGGTAAAAATCATGTCGAAACATTGTGGTATTGTTTATTCTACGATAAAGACGACTGTGTTTCTTTTGCCCAACATTTTTCTAAACAACACGATATAGTTAACTCTGATGACTGGGCTAACTTAATGGTAGAAAATGGTTTAAATGGCGGGTTAGTTAAAAACAATTACTTTAAAATATACAATACGATACCAAGAACAGAGGCCCAAAAGTACAACAGATCAGTTCAACAACAAGGGAAAGCCTCAAAAACGTACCCTGTTATAATCAATAATATCGAATATCCGTCTATTACTGCTGCTGGAAGAGCATTTAACTTAACCGATGCAGCAATTCACCATTGGATTAAACTCGGGAAAGCCACTAGAAAAGAAAGAGAATTTAGAAGTCCTCGATATAGCTGCATTTCTTGTCGCAAAGAGCTTTCTACAAAAACGTCCCATAGTTGTGTACTATAGCATCCTAAACTTGGAGCGGGTATGGAGAGTCGAACTCCGCATTATCGGTTTGGAAGACCGCTGGACGCCCCTTGTCCTAATATACCCGCATGAATTCTGACCTGCCCTTTTTAGTCCAGGAGTACTCTCCTATCATCCAGGGTGTTGCAGCAGGCATACCCATTTAACTGTTGCAAATAGATCCCTCCCCGCGTTTGCAGCCCGGGTTACAAGAGGTTACAGTAGGATCGTCTACTAATCTAACCAGTTAAAATTTGGTGGACCAGTGGGGTAACGATCCCCAATCTCCGCATTGCAAGTGCGGCGTGTAGCCCTCTATCACTACCAGCCCAAATGTATGGCGACCTAGGAGGGAATCAAACCCTCGTCCCCTGATAGACAGTCAAGGATAATAATCACTATAAGACTAGGCCAAATTTTGGTCTCAGTGGTGTGACTCGAACACACATCGTCTCCGCCCCAAACGGAGTGACCCACCTTTAGCCCACACTGAGAATATTTTGGTATACCGTAGGGGTTACGATCCCCTCTAGGTAGCTTGAAAGGCTACTGACCTCACCAGATGTCTAACGGTATATTGTTTGGTAGTCCCACCAGGTAACGCTCCTGGACCTGTCGCTTATCAGGCGACTGTACAGAACTTCTATACTATAGGACTAAATCCTTTCTCAGCTCGAGGTTATGTCGTCTGAGACTGTGCAAATTAAACCACCGCAGCGGGTATTGCACTTTAGCAGTATCAGTGACTGCTCGGCACTTGCATAAGTAAACAACTTAGGGGTGACCGGTGGGTAACGCTCCCACTCTACCTCTTTCACAGAGAGGGTTGCTAAACTTTTACAATACGGTCACACTTAAATTGTCTACTGCATTTGGTGGGTGCCTGTGGTTTCGATCCACTCCCCGAAGGACCAGTTTTACAGACTAGTTGCTGAAGCCATCAGCTTTCGACACCCGCTATTATATGGTGGGTTAGGTTGGATTCGAACCAACTAAGCCTGAGGCAAGAGATTTACAGTCTCCCGAGGATCGCCGTCTCCCCTGCTAACCCGTTGTTTGGTAGTCCCCCACGGTTACGATCCGTGCCGTTGCAGCCCATCTGACCGCTCTCCAGAGGATATAAATCTCCGCCGCTCACCAAAGCTGAGGACCATCTGTGTTATTTAAATATCCTTTGCAAGACATTTAAGTAACACAGCAGTGATCTAATAGATTATTATAATTACTGTAATCTATGGATTCAGTTGCTGTCGTTACACTTGTTATCAGCCTGAGACTAGAGCTAATACGTTAGACCTTGCGCCGACGATTATCACAGCCTTGCGAGCTGCTTTCCGCCCTCTTCCACCATAATCATATAGTAGTCCAACATCGCTGCCTTTTTATACTAGTGGCGTTTCTAGTGTAATGTATGACTACTCGGTCTTCTGTCTACCGCCAACCTTGCGGGCTGTGCAGGGCATGACCCCTTACGTGCAACTTCTTACCAACATCCTCTACCTTGCGAGCTTTGGATGACTCCGTTACCTTGCGGCCGGAGCATTAAGCGATTTTCACCATACATCAGGAACGACTTTGCGTTTGTGTATAAATGGTTGGAATTGAACCAACTGCATTCTTCTTAAAAGGAAGACGCTCTACCATAGAGCAACATTTGCAACCTACCTCGAAGAGCGTTCCTTGTTGCTTCATATCCTTTTAGGATACAAAATACAACTCTCCGAATACCTTTTGCCTGCCGGCTACTCAGTCGTCTTTCTGGATTAGTGTCCTGTACGCTTGCGCGAGGCCATAAACCCATAAAACTGCACAACAGCCTTTCCTTGCGGGGTTGGACCGTTGCACTACCCTTTCTCATACCTGCTAATTAGTTGGTTTGCTAGTGAAGTCAGCACCACCTGTTACTTTCCATCTGCTCAAGTTCCCATTGATGCAATCTCAGGCTTGTAAGCAAACGTTCTTTCCACTAACTCTAACTTTACAGTTAGCCCCACCCGTCTTTTAAGTGAGGCCTGCGTCGCCGCAGTGAGCTGGCTTGCTTAAATGGACCATTACTGGCGCAAGTGCGTAGGCTTCCTTGCTTTGGGCACCTCACGGTGCTTACCCTAATGACGTTAAGCCGCCAAAACTCTACAACTTAAAACTTGTTTGCTGAGCTGCATTGCCCAAACCGGGAATCACACTCTTATCCGCTTGACTCAGTTGCTGTATATCTCTATACATGCTCACTATCGTGATACCGAATCAAGTTTCAGCAAATTCTTGGTTGCGGAGGCAGGATTCGCACCTGCGATCTCCGGGTTATGAGCCCAGCGGGGACGGCTTCTCCCCTACTCCGCGTCAAATTCTTCTCTACGCTCCCCGCCGATATTCTCACCGGGCTTACTTGGTGTATCCTGTGCTCTGTCACAGTTACATAGAGTCAAGTCAACTTCTTTGATATGCTGTCTCTTCCCTTTTCCTTGTCTTACGGTCCAAGAGTTAGACCATCGCAGTGTCAATTCCGGTACAATGAATGATCAATTTGACCAAGCAATGAATTGCCAATCAGGCAGCATATCAAAAACTTTGAGTGGTAACAATAGCGCAGTACAGACTACGATCTCTTACTGACCCTTTTAAAGAGGCAGTCGTCTGATTTATTCATAGCATGTATTATTCTGACCTGAACCTATTACCAGTTCAACTCTACTATAACCACATTTATTCACACTCAAGGAGGAGTCGAACCTCTTTATAGTCTACGGCTTTTATTTTCCAGGCCCTGCTAGCTAGACAGGCACTGAATGTGAATAAATGTGGTGTCGGTCTAAGGGATCTATCTCCGACAGTACAGAATTGATTTCAACCACCCTGCGCAGGTTGTCCACTCATTTGTGTCCCTGGCGCATCTGCATCTAACCACATTTATTCACACTCCCAGAGAGTTATCAAATTTCTCTGTAACATTTGGATGCATCGAGGGTAATTACTCCTCTCAACCGTCTCCACCGAATGCTGGCGGTTATTAGACAGAAATGTGAATAAATGTGGCGTCATATCGTTACCGGTCAGGGCTATTGTCTGACTTCGCATTCTACTAAACATCGATGACCACTTGTGACTAGCAAGCGTCTAACGATGGAGTTCAAATGCTACTTACCACAAATATAATGGCTTAGCAAGTCTCCTGGACTTTGTATAATGACGCACCATTAACCATATACAATTGGTGTGCCGTCTCCCGACGGGGTAATAATGTTTGTCAGAATGTTCTCCATAGTCCCGAATCGAACGGGATTATCTGCAAGACAATAGGGTATCCGTACCCTGGAACATTACGTTGTCGCCTACTGACAAATTCTTGATGATTCTTCTTACCTACCATCACCACCGAGTGGCTAGGCTTCTTAGGGCCAGGAATCTATCATCAACCTACATCCTAAAGTGATTTCGTCAGTTCTAATCGTTTTGCGAACCAGGCATGGACTCGTAAAATCACTTTAGGATGTCCCCTTGGCATTGCACCAAGGGATCCTTTGTTTATCGCTACCATCTTTCACTCCACATAAGGAGATCCATACTCCGGTAGGCCGCCCTTTTGCAGGATGTTTTTTTTGGTGCCCTGCGGGACTGCGTTCCCCATTAACACCGACCTACTCTACTACAAATCTCGTCGCTGTTTTTAACTACTCCTTATAACTTGTTGCGTTAATCAGTTTTCGTATTATACAGCTTTAAATTTCCTTGTCAACCACTTTCTGAACTTCTTTGCGTGCTTCTTGTAACTGTTTGATTCTACTAACTTTACTTGCTATATACTGTTCAAGCATTGCGTCGTTGAGTTCAAACTCACCGCGAGCTGCCCGATCGTTTACTTCTTTGCATATACATTTACTGTGCATTATTTCTTATCCATTCCCAATATTCTGTTACACTCATCATTCTCTCCCTTATACTTGTCTAAATTCCGAATCGAACTAGTTAGGATTTCTACATTATCTTCACCATATCCAATTAAAGAATTACATTTTTGGCACAACAACCCACGAACTTTTCCAGTAGCGTGGCAATGATCAACTGCTAATGACCTTTTTAGAGTAGTCTGATGCTTACTGCATATTGCACAGCATCCTTTTTGCTCGTTAAACATCGCATTGTACTGGTCTGGAGATAAACCGTAATATTTTTTAAATTGCTATTCCTTGAATAAACACTGGCCTTTCTTTTTTTCTTCTACTGTCCTGCAAGGGTTACATCGAAATTGATTTGTCCCTGTTTTCTTAAACTCATTACCACAATCTCTACAAATGTTCATAATTTATATCTCTAAATAAAAAACCCGGAGTGTTTAGTTCCGGGTTCCGTTTGCTTATTTGCTGTGGGTTAGCGTTTAACTAGTGCTACCCTCCCGGAACCCCAATGTTTTAATCTCATATCCACGATCACTATTGCGACTTACATTAGACCATAAACCGAGATCACATAACGGCATAAAGCCTGGCTGTGTGGCAGGTGATGTTCTAAACGAATGTAGTGCTATATGTGTCATGTTTGAAAGTATATTACCTTAATTGTTTTACGTCAACCACTTTTGGTTAACTATATTTTTACTTATACAGCTATTAAAAAACCTGGCTAAAATGTGGTATTTTTAACGCTTTTCTCTTGTGTGACCTTTTACTGTATCAACTTTAGTAGTTTGTGCTCTTTTAGGACGGATGTCAACTGATGCCCCGGAAGCAATTTGTTCAATCTTATCGTTGATTGCTGCTACCCTCTTGTTACTTGCTACTTCTTTTTCTGCGGTCTTGCTTGCATTTTTGGTTGGGCTGTACCCAAACGCCATCTTTCCATTAGTGCCAGTAGCAAAATATACTTTGCCTGGATCAAGGACAATTGCTCCTTCAAAATTTGGTGGATACAACGATGTTAGTTTAGTTGCCACCGCGTTATTGCCTTTTTTACCAACAGTTAGGTAAACCTGGATAACTGGACTAGCATTCACAAACTTAATACACATTTCTCCGAACTTTGGATCAGAGTTAATGTCGGCAGCAACAATCTTTGCTAATCCTGCCAGTGCATGATAACCGACACTATAACCCGGCTTCGCTTCCGGATTAAGTAAGCCCATTAAATGGTCAAGCTCTTTCTTGTCTGCTGCTGTGAGCGAGGTTGCTTGATTTAAAGTTTTTACCCCTGATTTAATCAATTCAAGTATTTTGGTGCCAACACGCTGCGAGATCATACCTCGCTTTGTGGCATACTTTACAGGAAACTCTACTGATGATGCTGCGCTAATCTCGTCAAGGATCGCTATTTGGTCAGCATACTTTGTGATCATCTTCTTTTGTGTCGATGTACCTTTTTCTTTAACATAGTCGATACCATCATACACGTTCTTAATACTTGCTTTAGCACCCTTCTTACCCTTACTGCTAATGCCTACTTCAATACCATCCTTAATTACAAAGCTATCTACTAACCCGTTAGTCTTAGAATCTGGGAAAATAATCTGTGAGCCTTTCCAGTCATCGCCACCTAACACATCTTTGCGGGCTGCTTCTGCCCCCTGGTCTGTAATCATTCCTAACACAAGGGCAATAGGAGCAATAATTTCACCTAGGTCATCCTGAATAGCAGGGATCATATCTGCTTTACCTTCAAACACTGGCATCTGTCCGCCTAACAGCATTTGTAAACCAGGTAATAAATCTTTTACCTTGTCTTTACCTTGTAACGCACTAACAATCTCAAGCGGGCTGTTAAATATTGAGTTAGGAGCAAATAAGTCAGTAGGTTTTAACCCGTGACTTGACTTAATGCTCGATCCTTTAGTTAATTGCCAATCTCCTGGTAAGTCGTTGTTCTTCCATTGGCCAGCCATGTCTGTGCTAATTTTCTTAAAGAATCGACAAACGTAAACCCCATTGCCGTCATTGTCAGTTAGCGTTAAGATCGCAAACGCTTTTGTACCTGCATTTGGGGTATTTACATATTGGATACCCGGGTAATTAATAACAATCTTCTGCGCTTCTGTTGCTAATTCGTTGTAATCTTCATACTCACCCGGCATACCCGGAAAATATTCAACCTTCTGGAAGGTTAATACATCGTCTGGATTACTCTTACTAAAGAATGTGTCTCCTTGATCTCTGTAAAGAAGACCACGGGATGCTTCGGTTAACGTTATTTTTTCAAGTTTGTTCAGGATATCACGCATAATATGTATTTATTGCCGTTCTATATCTTCTTCTACGCACAGCTCTCCAAGTTGTATTTCAATAATATGCAAGCAACTATCTCCTGCATTAGTAAGTTTATGCCATTGATTTTTCTCTATATGCAAACTTTGCCCAACAGTTATAGAGACCGTTTGTTTATTGTTTAATAGAACGTGTGCAGTACCATGTACTACAAACCATATTTCACTGCGATGTTTATGCCGCTGGTTACTTAACGACTGGTTATGCTCAACTTTTAACTCTTTAACTTTTGCTTCCGGAAACTCACGAAGCACTTCCCACGAACCCCACGGCCTCATTGTGTGCTGCTCTTTCCAGCTGCGGAGAATCCAACTGCTAGAGTTTTGTTTAATGTTTCCTCCTATACCAAAAACAAACTCTACACCCTCAATATCCATTTCTGGTACATTTGCTACGTTCCGGTCGCCGCCGTTAGCAAAAATAATAGTGTCGTTTGGGTATTGTGCTTTTAGCTTCGTTAGTGCATCTCTAGCAGTATTATCGTCATCGTCAAACTCAATAACATCGTTAACACACTTAAACTCTCGCAGCACTGCTTCTCGTTCTGCATAAGGCATAAAAGGCTTACCTTTTTTACGGGTAAGCCATTTGTCGCTGTTTAGGGCAACTATTAAATAATCCCCTAACTTACTTGCGGCTTGCAAAAAAGATATATGGCCACTGTGAACTGGGTCCATGCCCCCTGAGCAAACTACAATACGCATTAATCCTCTACCATGTAAAAATTCTGATCAACCCACGGAAAAATTAAATCCTCTTGTCGAACATAATTAAACTTTGTAATAGACTTAACAATCGAGTCATGAACCATATCTTTTTCAATTAGATCAAACCAAGTAACTTTCTCTGGAGAGACCATTACTTCACCGGTCTTGTAAGTTACGATGTTAATCCACGGGTCACCTTTTACTTTGTACACGTACAAATCTTTAGCATCGAACCCAGTAACACCTAACATATATAACATCGTTAACACATTATGATTGTAAAATACATGGTTATAGCTTCTTGTAACCAACCTGTTATTCAGATAGCTGGTTAATTGAGGGAACGACAACACTAACATTGCGTTAGTGTTCATATTTTTGTTCCAATTTTGCAATGTTAAGATAGGATTTAACGCATATTGGAAACTATCATGAGACCACATAATGTCAATCTTACGAGGAGTAATCATAGTCTCAAAGTTATCTTCGAGTACTGTTACATTAGGCGGCAATATTGCGCGATCAATCTTAGATCCGTCCTTATCTACTGCAAACACCGAGTAGTTTCTCTTAATAGGAGGATCATCTCGTGATTCACACTCTGCCCACCATTTGCTATCTACCCCTGCACCACAACCCATATCGCAGACAGTAGTAACACTATCCATAAACGAATCATAGCAATAAATTAAGTCAAGGATCCGTAAACTGTGATCATGACTAGCATATCGATCTTTAAATAAGTCCATTATACTGTAATATCTTCCATTCCGGCTGTTCTAAGCTTCACAATGTGACCAAGCATCCACTGCTTGTTCTCAAGCCCTTTTAATACTCCTAAATACTTATTCCGTAGCAAAGCTACTTCATTAATCAGGGTTTCGTAGTCGATTACTTCTTGTTCGCCCTCGGCATACTTTTCGGCATCACGCGAAGTGAGTGCTCTTGGGTAGTTTTCAAGAAACTTTTGGAAATGTTTCTTCTTAATTGCCCGCAACTGTATGTTAAGGTGATTTAGTACCGCCTCAATTTCTTGTAGTTGGTTAAATCGATGCTCGGTTATTCCGGGCATTGCAGTGATGTTTTTCTCTACATTGCCAAACACTTTAACATCTTTTTTAGCAACTTCCAGTTCTTGGTCATAATAAGACACAAACGCTGGAAGATTGCTTAAATCACTAACAACTTTATTATACCACATTAGTCATCAAATTCGATATCGTCATCTGAGTCATCACTGATATACTCTTCAGCAGCCTTAGTTAAAAACTTGTCAGTTGACGCAAACTCTTTTAAGTCTGCATCGCTTAACATGTCAACCGCAGTCGACATTACATTGTCGGCAGCGGCTTGGCGATCCTTAGAAGGAATATACTCTTTAAGACTCAAATACATTTCAGACAAAACTTCAACATCGATTGACATAGTTACTCTCCTTTGTGCTCAATTGCACTCTCCGTACTTATATCTTCCGGAGTAGGTTCGTATTTTTCGCCATGGTCAGATATGTCTTTCATTGCGATAGTTAGGCCGTCTTTCTCGTTTTTCTCCCAAGCCTTACGGAACTGCTTAATCACTTCGCCGTCGTGGGTTGTATAAACAAGGCTATTGCCTTCCTTCTTTAGCATACCTTTTGCTTCAAACAAGTCAACCAGTCCACTGTATGGACTCATACCAGTTTCGTACGGGATTTCAACTTGAACAGACTCAAATGGTTTTGCATAACGTGTTTTCATGATCTTACAGGCTGCACGAATGCCGTTCACTGTAGTAGTCTTATTGCCATCTGCGTCAGTCTTTAGCTTCAACTTACGCATTGCTACGACGATAGATGATGCGTAGATAAACCCTTGACCACCGCTAATCTTATCGTCTGGGTCGAACATATCTTGCGATGCGTATGTGTGGTTAGTTGCTACTAGGCCAACGTTGTGGCTACCAAACATATTAACGCAGTTACGAACTAGTGCTGTTAGTGCTTTAGGCTTACGGCCCATATCACCCTTCATCTCACCTGCTTCAAATTGATTTACGTCAGTTGGGGTAAGCAACATACCTAGTGAGTCAATAACAAACAGCACCTTTGGACGAACTGCGTCATCCATTGCTTTGTACTCTTTCATGAACTCACTAATAGTTTTAGCTACGTCGTCGATCATAGCCATGTTCATCTTCATTAGCTTTTCTTCGCTAGTGTCAACTCCTAACGCATGTAGCCAGGATTCATCTAGTGCGTTTTCGCTGTCGATCAACACCGGTAAAATACCTTGCTCTTGTGCGTGACGAATTAGGTTACCTGAACAAATATACGATTTTCCTGCGCCAGATTCACCTGCAAACACCGTAACTTTACCTAGCGGTACACCTTTGTCGAAAGACCCCGATATCAAATAATTTAACGCAAAGTTCCCAGTTGATATCCAATCAGTTGGGTCTGAGAATCCAAACGAGATGCCGTCAATACTCTTAGTTAAAGCTTTTCTAAATTTACTCACATCAAATGGTCGATTAGCCATTATTTTTTTCCTTTATGTTTACAATTACTACCATGCCAACGAGTGTAATTTGATTTAGATATATTTAACAAACCACAATGTTCACATGTTCTTCTATTTTCAAGTTTAGCACTCCAATGATTGTCACCTTTAAATTTTTGTTTGACTTCTAGACGATGCATAACATTTTTCTCGCCAATTTGATACACATGGGCTTTTCCTTTATGAGAAGCACTTATTTTAGCTGCATTCTCTGGACGTTTATTAGGGTGGTTGTTACCTTGTATAGTAGGACGTTTTTGTCCTTTTTGAGGGTGAGTTTTTCCATTTAAATTAGCAGTCCAGTGCTTATCTCCTGTTGTTAATTCATGATTCTTCTTAGCAATTACTGGATCCTTCATTGGATTCTCAGCATCTCTCTTAAATTTTGCTTTTCCTGTACCATTATTGCGGTTAAAACTTTCAGGGTCAGTTGCAGCATTTAACAGAGTAAGATACAATTCCTCAAGATTTCGTATATACTCAGAAGGGCCAATCACTAATATGTCTCTAACCCATTCGATTCGATTTTCGAATATCATTGGCTTTACAATTTTGTTGGAACAGATATATCCGTCGTCTGGATGACAACCAATGGCTGTACGAGAACCCACATACCATTTTTTAGTCGGTATGTGAGTCCATCTATACAAATATGCCTGTTGCATTACCCTTGCTTCTGTCTACTCCTGATCATCTGGAGTATATCCTCGGCCCTGTTTCCGGTTTTTGCCGCCGGTGCAACTTCTGCTTTTGGAGGATCAGTATCGAACGGAGGATCTTGCTCTACGCTTTCTGCCTTAGGTGCTGCGGGTGCAGCTTTTGGGGCAGGTGCTGCTGGGGGTGTATCTATAGCGTCTGCTGCTTCGCTGTTTGCTTCCTTAAGACCAAATGGCTTAAAGTATTGGCTCCACTTGTCTGGGTCGTATGCTTGACCATCAACTGATGCTTCAAACATTTCCTTCATAACCTTTAACTCAACGTCAGTTGGCTTCTTTGGAAGGAACTCGGCAAGATTAAACAGACCGTACTTCTCAATTGCTTCTGCTTCTTCTGCTGTAAGTGCAGATTCTTTACGAGCCCACTTAGAAGTACCGTAGTCAGCAAAGCCGCCCTTAGATGTCTTAGTAATACGGAAATCAAGGCCTGCTGCGTAGTCAGTCGGGAGGTTTTCAAGTTCTGGATCCATTAGTGCAGCCTTAACAAGGTTAAACACAGATGGGCTAAGAACTAAACGACGGATTGGATTTTCTGGAACTTTTTCTTCATTCAATGGGTTCTCACGAACAAAACCTTGCATTAAGTACGAACGCTTCTTCCAATACTTACGGCCCATTTCTTCAAGACTCTTATCTTTGAACCACGGACGAACTTCTGCTAGGATCGGGCAGCTCTCGCCCCACATTTCCATACACGGAACTTGTACAATAACTGGCTTGCTGTCTGCTTGACCCTTGATGCCAGCAAATGGCAGACGAATCATAGCTTTTTCTACCCAGAAGAACGAATTCTTTGGGTCAGCATCTGGGAGGAATCTAATTGATGTTGTTTGGCCTTCTTCGATCGACCAATGTGGGAAAATTTCGCCGTTTCCGAATGATCCCGAATTTGTGTTGTTTTTCTTATCTTCTTGCTGCTGGAGCTTTGCACGAATTTCTGCTAATGTGAGTGCCATAATAAAATTTTCCTTTCATGTTATCTTGAGATGGTCTCTGTTGTTTATTCACTGATATAGTAACTGCACTATGTAATTACTATACATGTTTATTTATGCTGGCACAAGAGATACTGCTAATTTCTTTTTGCCAATTTTGTAGAAGATATCTTAGCTTTGGTTTCGGCACTTAGAGTTTTTCCCCTGTTACCAGATCCTAATTTTTCTCGTAGCTCTGGAGTATATTCAACTTTTCTATTTTTGGCAGATTCCCTCATCTTTGCTTTGGTTTCTTCTGAGAATTTGTATCTGCCAGTCTTTTTTGGCGGCACATAGCTTGGGTCAGCTTTCTCTTTTGCCCTACGGCGGTGTTGGGCTTGCTTCATCAGCTCTTTGGTTTTCGCTGAGCGAGTGCCAACAAACGAATGGCCGTCGCCGCCATCCGTTCTATTCAAAAGTATTCCTGTACCTAAATCTTTGCGG
>Ga0209835_1000114_pt1 | contig 54861 bp, 49 predicted proteins | sample LakKivwa52mmetaG_FD_184138 | JGI IMG/M metagenome (GOLD analysis project Ga0209835, IMG submission 184138) | Anoxic lake water microbial communities from Lake Kivu, Rwanda to study Microbial Dark Matter (Phase II) - Lake Kivu water 52m metaG... | ecosystem: Environmental > Aquatic > Freshwater >...
ATGAAATATTACCTAATATATCTCAATATACAGTTATAGATAATATAATTAAATTTGATTGCACGAGTTGCCTTCCTATTGATATATTCGGCGATGCTACTGAAGGGTACATACATTTCAACTCTATAAAACAAACAAAAAAAGAAAAAGTAGAAATAGAAATAGATCCGAAAATAGTATTCCAGAATATAGATGGAGAAGAACTTTTTACTATTACAAGAGATCATAAAATTAAATTCAAGAGTGATTTTTTTAAAGTATTCCCAATTATTCTTAAATCAGGATTTATATTCTCAACTGCAAATAAATCCAATGTTCAATTATTTATATCTGCTCTTGATTTATCTAAAAGATATATTGGAGAATGTTCAAAATATGAAATCACAAACGTAATTCAATACATCTTACCATTATGGCCGATTTTTGATATTCATATCAGCAATACAATTCAAATCAGTTTCAGTGAGGATTTCATTCAAGACCTTTATAAAAATGAAGACAAACCAATATTGTTATATATTGATTATAACTTAGAAAAACCAAAAGAAATCACAATTGTCAAAATAGGCAATGGAATAGGAATAAGCATATAAATAAAAGAGTAAAAATCTAATCTCTGATAAAAACTAGAGATTAGATTTTATTTTTACCTCTCTATTCAATATTTAAATTCAATTTACCACGCTTTGTTTTATTAATCAATAATGAAATTATAACCTCATATTGAACTGCTGCAGTTTCTGCAATTGGAATGATTTGAATACTTTCAACATCAATGATAGATCTAGTTTCAATAGATATTACTTTAATAAGATTATCAATTTCTGAAGTTAAAAGAGTCTTTTTCAATTGAGTATCTTTAGTATGAACTAATTCTTTTAAACGACAACCAAATAATGGATCGAATGGATAAGTTCTTCGAGATATAAGTAAATAATTTTTAAGATATTCAGTAATTAAATCAGATATATCTTCAATAGAAAGAAAATCATTATATTTTGAAATGACAGGCTTAACATCAAGTGAACTATTATAAGATACTGTAAACGGCTTTTCAAAATAATATCGAATCATATTCTGAATAACGATTGGTAAATTTTCGAGCTCGTGTACATTTTTATATGATCTTAAAGATATTGGAATTTGTCGTTGTATTGCTATTGGGAGTGTTCTAAAATCAACTTCCATTTTTACCTTCTTTTATGCACAGTTTTCTTAGAATGTTTTTTTGTTTGTAGTAATTTCTGATCGTATAGTTTTTTATCTTTCTTCTTCTCACTAATTTGTTTAAGAATTATATCATTATATAATGGATATGGGAGCTGAAGTAAAGATAATGGATCACCACAATTTTCAAATAATGTTTGATATAATAAAAAAGTATCAATAAAATATTTATAATTCTTAACTGCTCTCCCCTCTACCATATAAGCTTCGACGAAAAAATTCGATTTCAAGGTCTATTTCAAATTTTATCAAATTTCCACAATTACTACATGGAACATTGGTGTAGAATTTAGGATAATATTTATCAAATTTCTTATTATATTCTTCAAAAAAACCCTCAGAAACTATGCTAGGAACATATTCAGTAAAAGCCAATAACATTTCTTGCATATTTTCTGTTCTTGGAATATCATTTGCTGAAGTTGAATTACCTTTAGGTACAACAGCAACAGATTTTGAAAGCAATGTCAACTGCTCGCGCCGAGTAAACAATGAACCAGTTTGATTTAGATTATTTTGTAAAGCATTAACTGAAATATTACTCAATAATCTATTATTATCTCTAATTGATGGGATTCTAGTTTCAAATAAATAAATATAATCAAGATAAGGAACTTGAATATCATAAATAAAATTATAAAATGGTTTATCCTCATCCCAAATCGTAAAAGTATCTTCTTGAATAAGAGATTCTAATGTTATTTCTTGTTTAAATACAGTTTTACAATTTTCTTTTTCACATTTTAAAGTTCTCTCACCAAGTGTGTCATATGAAGATTTATATAATCCCCATATTAGACAAATTTTATCAATATTTGAAATTGTTCCACAAAACTTTTCAAAATTTTCTTTTTTTGGAACTTCACCTTCAGCATAAACTATATCAGTGAGTTCATAAAGAAGCTTAGACATATCTCTATCATAATTAACTGGGGAAGTTATAGATGTTCTAAGTCCCAAATCATCTCCAACACGCAAAGATGATACTAATGCTTGTGCCCGAGCAATCGGAAGTATAATTTCTTGTTTCTTAATTCGTGATATTGTCGCGACTTCTTTTAAAAATGAACTTAACATATTCCTCCTTTGTTCTATCTATCTTTGATTTGTAAAAAAGCAAACCAATAAATATTTTTATTGGTTTGCTTTTTAAGATTAACTAAAATCAGTAAGACCAGTTATATTAATAACGCCAAGACCATCTGTTCTTGGTATTTCAATCAAGGTACGAGCTTTCACAAAATTACGAGTATTACCATCAGTCACTTCAGTTACAATATAAATGGGCTGATAAATCAAATCTACAATTGTTGTTTTCTCCAAAGCGTCATTCGGAGCTTTTGTAGAAAGATATATCTTTCCTTCACCTATAGCATTGGATTCCAGAACTTTCATTTTCAAAAACTGTGCTGTATCACCAGCCCAGCCCAATCCACCATCACCGTTACCAATACCAGGCATCTGTAACGCAAATGTTTGTAGTGAACGAAGAAGAGCAGAAGTTTTCAAACCAGCCACAATATAAGATGGATACATGTTGAAATTTCTACGTATAGTACCAGAAATAATAGCAATACGTGGGATTACTGATTTGAAAACATCAACAATATTATTAGGTTCAAATCTTCCAGCAGTCAATTCATAATCAGCTAAATTTATGGACAAACTTGTTCCATTAGTAGTCATATCAGCTTCAGCAGCTAACAAGAAATAAGCAAGATCACCATCTTTATTTAGAAGAATCTGACGTTTAACTGCCTCAGAAAGAGTTCTTATTATATCAATCTTAAAAATTGCTTGGAAATCCTGAATATCTTCAGGAGGAAGTTCAATCAAGAAATCTTCATTAGGATCAATAGTCACATCAGTCATTTCAGTTTCAATTTTAACACGAACTCTTCCATTCATAGTATTAGTTGGAGTAAACTTCATACTCAAAACTGCGCTTACTGTTGAATATGTTGAAGTACCAGTACCACCAGAATAAATAACATTGAAACTAAAAATTCCAGTTTCATAATTAATATTGCCACTAATATTACCTACAACAACAGCATTAGCTACATCTCTATAAGTAAAAGAGCCAATAAACTGACTACGGTTATCTGGTTTAAAAATAACATTAACAGTCGTATCTGTAGTTACTGGACCAGTACTAACTTCACGACAAATTATACTTGTAATCAGAGTATATCTACGATTAATACGATACAAATTAGAAGTAACAGCAGCTGGAGTAACAGCAGCTGTTGCAATTGTAAACATATTATTAGCAACAGCAGGATTTACAGTCAAAGCCAACGCCCCTGGACGAACTGATTGAGCCATTGTTGGTATACGAACCTGAGTATCAGTTCCTGAATAGCCTCTAATATAAGCCATTATTTTAATACGTGGTATTGAAGCTATTGGTGAAGATACTGGATACACATTACAAAGTTCGGATATAATAGGTTCAGCATAAATATCAACAAGAATTGGAAAACTCAAAACAGTCCAACCGAACGAAAGCGTACTCCCAGGAACATTTGCTGCTTCAGTTAGAAACATTTCTCTCTGACGATTTGCTACACCTAGAACTGAATTTCTAACTGTTGGTTCCAAACCATCTGTTAGAGAATCCATATATGCTCTAAACATACCATTATCAGTAATCATCTTTATAGCACCGGTGGGATTAGACAAATCATCACTATGTTCATTAATAAAATTTTCATAATTTTCAAACAAATAATCCATTTTTTAAGTCTCCTTCTTATAAAAAGTATATTCCTAAATTCTAAATTTGATATTTTTAGAAACGATACTATTATATCTTTCATTAATAATATCATCAATAAACCGAATAACTATCGAATCGCCTTCTGAAATTGCTAACTGGTCTTTTCCAAGAATATCTAATATTTCACCTTCATAAATTAAATTACTATTATCAGGAATAAATTCAATTGCATTCTCAGGTAGAAATTCTATCACTTTTGCATTTGTATGACTTGGATTTGACACAATATCATAAGTAATAGGTCGAATTGGATCTTTAACCATGATTGTTCCATCTTGAAGTGTTTCTATAGCTCCAAGAGCACGAAGTGAAAATCCAATATCTACTTTATCTTTAGTAATCAAATTGTATAAATCCGGACCTTTAAACCCACTAAGCGTCTCAAATACACAGTTTATTTTATTATTCTTAAATCCGATTTCACGAATCATCGCTGCACAGTTATTAATTTCAATAATTGATGCACGTTTTTTCAGAACTTCAGGGTCAGAAGTTACAAATAAAGGATGATCAATCTCCATCAATAACGATCGACTTGTTGCTTTTGGACTTAATTGATTAACAATTGATTCACAAATTGTAGAAGTATAATATCGATTGTTTTTATTTTTTACTTCTGATTCTTGCAAACAAGCTCTCGCTGATATTTTGCTTTTACCACCACCAATATTTGTTTCTTCTAAAATTTGTATATTGTTATTTTTTACTATAGAAGTCCTTTCTACAATAAAATTATATTTTGTATTACTTCTATTATTATACTTCATCAGTAAATAACCTCGCTAATTGTTGTTCAATTACTGGAAAAATGGTAGATGATAATGAAATTAATGCATCATATGAAATATTATTCATAAATTTAATTATTATTTCAAGATCATTATTTTTAATATTAACTTCGTCCAGTCGAGATTTAAATTCTTGTAATTTTTGCATTAAATAAAATTTTTTAAGCGGCAAGAGCTCTTGAAAAGGTTGAGGTTGTTCATCATTTATTTTATCATCTATATCATCTAATTCTGAATCATCATAATTCTCAACTTCAGAATCTGAATAATTATCGTCATTTTCAGCAGTTCTTGTAGCTTGTTCAGGAGGAACCTGTTGCTGTTGTTCTGTTAATATATGACATAAAAACATTAATTTATTAACCCCTCCTTCCTTTTCATGCCTGTTGTGTATTATTTATATTCATTTGATTTTGTTCAATAGTTTTAAGTTCAGTATCAATTTCATTATCTGTTATGAATTTTTTCGCTCTAGTTTTAAATGAATCCCAATTAATATATGGAATATATTTTTCTAATAAGAAATATGGATCTGCAGGTATTTGCATAGATTGAAATGCACTAAACATATTTCCAATCGAAGAAAGAGTCATTTCAATTAACTGAACCATTAATACTATAGGTGGTATTAAAGTAATTTGGATATAATTTGAAGGGACAAAATCATATTTTTTAATTTTTGCAATAATATCAATAAGTTTAGTCAGATTTGCTGATATACCTTCTTGTATATCCGAAATTTCAGTAGCGAATGATACATTTGTATGGACCAATTGTTCTCTAAGTTCAATAACATCAGCATATCCCAAATATGCCGGTGGCACACCACTTAAACTCATAATTTCCCTACGTGAATCTTCAAGATCAGCAGTTCTAACTGTTGGATCACCATGTGAAGCAATCTCAACATCAATTGCTTTTTGTCCACCTTTACTCAAGATAAACATATCCTTAAAATCACTGAGTATTTTTGGAATGCTTTTAAAACTATTTAAATCATCAAGAGTTATACGAGTATTATACAATTCACGTTTAAGCTTTTGAATCATAGAAGCTTGCATTTGTGATTGTCCAATATCTAATGTCCATTTACGTACTGGTGCTGCGCGAGATAATTTAATAATAACATTTGAAAGTTGTGATAAAATATAAAGCTTACATGGAAAAACTAACCCATCAATAAAAGAATGGCCATATGGATCATGTTCAGACGAAGGATTACTAAAATTAAGCATATTTGCCGTTGAAACAAATCTCACTTTTAGCCTATTATAAACATTTCCTTTCTGTGCTAAACCTTGTTCAACAAACAACCGTTTCATATGAAAATATACTTCATGTGGTAAATTTGATAATATTTCATCAACAGTTGTTGCATTAGCAAGTTTTCCAGCTTTTTGATTTTGAAATAAAATAGTTTTCAACATATATCTAACAATTCTATCAATTATGCTATCTTGACTTTTTTGATTAAGCCCATTAATTGTAGTGATTTTTCCAACCAATGTCGATAATGATTGAGTTAGATTAATATTCTGATTAGGACTTTCATTTGTTGTTACTACTAAATAACCTAATAATGATCCATGTTCTGTTTCTAGAATTATTATTTTATGCGGTTTATGAATTTTTATTATTATTTCATTAAACAACATATTATCATCATCTTGTTTTTTTATTTTTTTATCAATTTCGACCTCAACAAAACATTCACTAATCTTTTCTAGAACTTTGTCAAATTGATCATTTTTTAATTTATTATTTTTTATTAGGGTTAAATTATTTTCAATATTACGAATTTCAGTTTCAAACAAAGGTACTGAAGAGATACTAGATATTGATGAGTTTGAATCGATTGGTTTTTTACTTTCTTCATCAATATTAATAATTTCACAAAAACAATCACCATATACTAATTGATTCGGCAAGATCTTTTTGCGTAACTTTAATATTAAATCAAATGTTTTAATACATTCTTCAGCTAATTTTTTTGACTTTTCAACATTATCAATATCATGCTGATGCTTCTTATTTGTATTTTCTGATTCTCTTATCAAAAGACATTTTCCAGTAACAGGATTTTTCTGAAGAATATTGGCTATATACACGGACATTATTCGTTTAATAATTGGTACATATTTATATGTTTCATCATAAACATTATAACGTTCAAGTCGTTCTCTAGATACTGATACTGTTTGTAAAAGATTCTCAATTTCTGTCTGCGGAGCATTACGTATAAACTCATCAATAAATTCACCAGAAATATTATCTGATGGAATTGACTTAGTTGAGTCTGGCATGCTATTAATCAAATTGTCAATTCTAGCATCAATATTCTCTAAATCTTTATCTCCAAAAAAATTGCTAAAAAATGACATTTTTTATATTACCTTTTCAAATGAGTTAAAATTAATAAGCTTAATCCATCAATACCATACATTTTAATCAAATACTTGAAACATTTTTTAGACAAATAATTTTTCATAATATCTTTAACCGTTTCTGAAATAATTCTATTCTTCTCTTTTTCAAATGCAACCAATGAATTTGTTTTAGATTTTTGATTGAGATCATATTCAGAACTCAACATATTAATTTTTCCTGATAAAATTGTTTCTTTATACACCTCGATAGTGTTTAATAAAATATTATAGTTAATAACAAATTCGTCATTTTTTATTAATAATTTATTTATTACAATAGTAATTATTGAAAATAATATTATTAATAAAGTAATAATAAATATTGATAGAATTATTATGTCCATATTCTTTAAACTCTTCGTTTATCAAATTGTTCCAGCATGGTATCAATTTTACTTTCATCAATATCTTCACCATAACTAGAAACATTATAACCTTCACTTTCAAGAATATGTGCAATAACAGTATCAACACCACCACTCTCAGAAATTATTTCAGACTTTTCCAAATCTTCTTCCAAATGTTCCATAAACAAATTAAGTCCACGATCAAAACCATCTTCAACAGCTTCATTAACCAGTGTTACGAATTCTCTCAACATGTGATAAATCCTCCAAAAAAAATAAATTAAGTTATTATTTATAAAAATCTTACAAAAGTAGCGACAAATTTTGCAAGAAACCCCCTGATTAAAAATATAGTTAAATAAATATATGACTTTAAAAGTCATATTCTATTTTCAGGATAAAAGTAAAGGGTTTGTAATTTTTTATACCGGCAAGAGCTTTAATCAGATCTTGCCGGTATAAAAATTAATAATACAATCCTTCATCAACTGCAGATTGAAAAATATTACTAGGTTCAAATCCAATATTATCAAATTCAGTTAAAGGCTCAATAAAATCAGAAGTGGTAACATAAGAAATTGCATAATTTAACATCTTATTAATATCACTATCTAATTTTTCACTATAAATTTTAAGTGTAGGTGCATCTCTAATATATTCTTGAATATTATTGTAAATTCTCAAATTATCTTTACAAAATAACAAAAATTTTGACTTATTTTTTTCTGAATCTTTTGATTTAGTAATTTTTATTTCCAAAGGAACTAAAATTTCATAAAGTTTATCTTTAATCGATAATATTTCCGGTGAAACTGCATCAGTAATATATCCGTCATTTTGAGATTTTTTATTAACAATAACTTGTTCTCTAACACCTTCAGATAAGAAATTTTTATCTTCTCTCATACGAAGCATATATATAAAATCCGAATAACGGATTTTTTTATAACTATCACCAATTAATTTATTAGACATTGCTTTAGTAACATCTTCAGATTCTCTTTGATTTTGAGTTGGACTAATTATTGGTATTCCATGAATTCTCGACAATATTCTAAGTTCTTGAGTGATCTGACCTTGAGTATCATACTCTTTAGTATTTCCAAACACACTCGTTGTGGGTGTCATTGTATCCATATAATCTACAAAAATTAACTTTGGTTTATAACCTTCAACTTTCAATCTATCTAAAAATCTTCCAAGATCACCAGGCGAAAAAGAGTTCTCATTACAATGTTTAAGTACTAAACTTACTTTTCCTTGTGTTACTTTTAACAAACTAGTTTTTAATAAACTCTTAAACATTTTCTGTATCTGAGAATTCATTTGGTTATCTGCATCAACTGATATACCCATAATTTGTTGAGTTCTTGTTACATCATAAGCTTTAGCATAAAGTTGACGAACTGATTCAAATTTATAATTACCAAAAATAGAAATAAATCTTCTAGATAATTTATGAATATCATCCTCAGTTGTTACAAATAAAATTGCATCTTTTTTATTAAATGTAGAAAGATTTGTTTCTATCATTCGTTTACACATATTAATACACATTAAACTTTTACCATGATTTGATGGTGCTGATAATAAATGTACACTTGAACTTTCAACTCCATTAAGAACATTATCAAATAAATCAAAACCAGTTTTAAATACAGAAAAGCCTTTTGAAATATAATTCATTAAAGTATCAGCTAGATTTTCACATGATTTGTCATCAGTAATAATAAAATGATCAGATACAGTTTCAGTTTTAGATAAAGATTGTAACTTTGAAAGATCATTATAAGCAGCTATAACTAAATCTTTATAATTTTTCAAAGCTTCAAATGGTGTTAAATTATTATCTAAAATAGCTTCTTGTAAATTGTCTAATAAGGTAACAGTTGAGCTAACAGAAATTACTTCATAATAAGCATGAATTATATCAATTACATTATTAGTCAATTTTCTAAATGATTCATCATCATTTAATTTTAGATCAATCGCTTTTTGAATTAATTTTGTAGTGATTAAATCTTTTATAGCCAAATGTTGAAATACATTCTCATAAGTTAATAAAGTTGCACTCGACTCTCTAATTGTCAAAAGAGTATTAATTGCATATATTTGACTTTGAATGTTTTTTGAAGTTGATAGCTGTAAACGACGTGTTGTGTCTCCTAAAGTTTTTAAAAAATCTCGAATATAATCAATTGCAGAATTTGCTTTTTCTGAAGTGAAAGAACCAAATTCAGATGGGTGCAAAGTAATTCTAACAAGATCAACCATAAATTCTTCTGATGTAAATGTTGATACAAAAGCTTTTAATAGTGTCTTCTGATCTCTAGAGTTCGCTTGTAAATTCATTTACCTCCTTTAAATTTTTTAATATTGAGTTATGCCCATACCAGGATTATATTTTTGCTTTAAATAACTTTGTATTTGTGCATTGATATCCTTTGCACTTTGTCCTTGTTTACCAATCATACTTCGTAATTTTGCAATTCTCTCTCTAATATAACTATCTCTTTCTGCAGTTGGTAATTTTGATCTTGGTAAACTATTATTTTTTTGTTGAATATAATTCTGCCTTTCTTTAGAAGACATTTGTTCTTCAAATAAAAAACTTATAGCAATCATTAAACCTCCTTTTTTATAATAATTATTTCTATATAAAATTAGAAATTTTTTCAATGATGAATAGATTAAAATTAATTTGGATCTTCTTCATGTGGAATAACTTCTTCATCTGGAATAACTTCTTCATCAACATTTGGAATAAATTCTGTTAACTTGCTATAAATTGTCTGTTGAGTTAATGTTGAAAGTTGAAGATTTTCTGAAAACTGATGCATTCCTTTGATAGAAGAAGATAAAAATGAAGTTTTCTCAGACTTTAAAATCTGTTCTGTTGGTATTATTATATTAATATCATAATCAGTACTAAAAGTTGAATTATTTATTATATTAGAAAATAATTTGTTAGAAAAATTATTTGTAAAGTTTTGAAATAATGTTTCAGTAGTAGAATTCAAATAATAAACATCAGTATATGTTTCTTCGGTTATTATTCCATTATAAGAAGGTGTTATTATAAGAATATACTCACCAGATTGTATAACATGTGAAACTACTTGACAAGCATTATCTTTTGAATCTTTTTCAGAAAAAATATAATCACCATCTTTTATAATATCATATGATTCTTTATTAATACAATAAACTTTATCATCATTATTTACAAATTTAGCTCTAGCATATGATAAATTTAAAAGAATATATCTTGATGAAGGATCTAATAATTTCCATCTCATATATGTTTTAAAATATATATTAATAATATTATTATATTTAAACCAATTGAAATCAGAATCAATACATCCATCATCTCTAAGATAAATAAATATTTTTTCCATTAGATTTTTAATAAAAGTATTATAATGGACAGAGTCGAAAAATAAATCAAGAACTAAATTATAATACATAAAACATCCAAATTCAGCAATATTATAATTTAATCCAACATTATAAATATAACTATCAGCATCAAATAAAAATTTATATGCTGTTGTATTTGTTATACTTGTACCTTCATATTTATTTTCTAAAATTAATGTTAAATCTATATTATTTTTAGAAATTACATGACTTGCAAATATTCGATTATCATCAAAAGCAAATATATATTCATGTGTATTTATAGCGGCAAGAGCTGACTCATTATTACATTGAATAATATTTGATCCTTTAGTAAATGTAAATAATGCTGGAATATCGAAAGAGTCTATAACAAGAACTGCAGTAGGTATAATAGTGCTTTCTAAAAAACTTTTCAATCCTGAAAAAATTATATAATTATTACAAAATTCTTTTGCTAATTTTGAATATTCTGGTGCAGATAAAGTATTGTTATTTATCGGTTTTATCTTATCTTCCACATAATCTTTTAAAGTTAATTGGAAGATATTTAAAAATTTTATTGGCCAAAATTTATACAAAAAAGCTAAAAATAAATAATTATTAACTTCTGAAGATAAAGTTTTATTAATATAAGTCGAAAATATTTCATCTTCAATATCAGCTTGTGATAACATTTGATTTTGATCTATAACAGAAGAGTTATTAAAACATCTTGTCATCATATCAGCTGCAATAAATGCATTTAATTGATTTATAATATTTGATGATATAGATCCAACTGGATATATATTAGAAGAATTCATTACTAGAGAAAAAATACTAGGCAAACCTCTTTCATTATCATTTATTTCTTCATTAATAATCATATTAATGTTTGAAAGTAAATAAGGTGAAATTTGATGAAAATTATAAACAGTTTTACTAATAATAATCGAAAGGTCTAAAGATATTGAATCGCGATAATTATATATAAACATTGAAAAATCATCTAATAATGTTGGAATATCAACTCTATCTTGTTCTTGACCTTGATCGTTAATATAATTACAATAATTAATTAATTTTGGATAAATATTATGTGATGAAGATATAATACCATACAAATAACTATAAAGAATATATTCATAATTAAAAGATAACTTCTCAAGATTACCTTGTTGATTCGTTGAATAAAATAAATCTCCATACAAATCACTAAAAAAATTTCGATATTGTTTTTCAGAAATAAAAGATTTAATAATTAAATCATAATTATACAAATCTGAACTTTTACTAATAAAAGAAAATTGAAAACATAAATCTTCTAAAAAATCATCAACTGTTGTTGGAATCAAATCGAATAATTGTTTTTTAGATATTTGTGAAGAATCACTAATTAATGCGACAAGATGTTCGACTTCATCTAATGTTGTATTATAAATCTTTACAATATTTATTGAATCCATTTCTTTTATAATACGAAAAAAATATGGATATTTCGGAAATTTATCAACTTGATCTATAAATTTTTTTGTCATATATTTCTGACCAGTCATAAAAATTATAGAAGTTCTAAAATATCTACAAAACATATCAAATTTAATATTATAATTAAAATTACATGTAAGATAACGAGAATACGCATCTGCAAATATACTCATAATTTTCTCCGATTAAAAAAGATTCCCTTTAATAATACTTAAAACTTTACTACCAGTTCCATTTATATCATTAATATATCTTGATGCTGATTTATTAATATCACCAACAGTTCCTTTTACTAAATTATATATTAAATTAGCTAATCCTTGCTGGAGTAAATATGGTGCATTTAAAAGTAAATCTTTATATTTTCCAATATTATCAATTAATCCTGAAAGGAAACTACCTAAATTACCAAGTACAGGAGTGAAAGGAGGAAAACCAGTTAAATCTAATCTTGAAGGAGGTTCAAATAGTCCATAAACTTGCGGATCTTGGAGTGTGTCTACTAATCCAATTGGTTTAAGTGAAGTTAAGATAGTTCCTAAAGATGTCATTAAATGCAATGATGAAGCTGTTTTATATTCAAATCTACCCAAATTATCTGGATTTATTAATTCATCTTTCTTAAAAATTTCAAAATCAAATTGTTTATTTATATCTTCTTTTGGTGTTCCTGGATCAAAAACAGCAAAAGAATCATATAATGTTTGAAATTCTAACGAGATATCAATTGACAAAGGTTGACGATAAAGATTATAACTTGTATTACTTCCCCCTCTACGAAAAACGATTGAAGACAAGGAACCAAGAACAGTAAAATTTAATCCATATGCTTTAATAGTTATAGGTATATTTCCGCCAAAAGTAACACCATTAATTGTATGTGGAGCAGCCAAAATTATTAAATATGATAATGGTTTCAAAATAAATTCTTTTATAGCTTTAGGATGTCCATATGGAGATATTAAATTAATATTTACACTAAGATTGTTAGCATAAGTACTATTTTGCCAAATTTTTGGAAAAGTCATTCTATTTCCAGCTAGAAACAAATCTGTACCCACTCCAGTTAAACTTTTAATCATATCATTTATTGCTGGTCCAAAATCATGAACTTCTTTAAGCAACTTAACTGATGTGTCTTCTATTAAAGGGTTTAACTTTTTAGTCATTTCTGATGCTTGACTTCCAAATAAAGTTTTGAATAAATGTTTTATTTTTTCACCTTTTTCTGATATTTGATTAGCTTTTTCTTGAAAAAAACTTTCTCCATAATTTATACTTATAGTATCATTTGCAGTAGTGTCATCAGTTGAATATAATCTTAATCCAGCATATTTATCTGGTAGTCCATGATGTTTACATATTCTTTGAAATATTTTAATTTGTTTTTCATATTTTATCTTATATAAAGTCGCAATATCTTTGTTTCTATCTTCTTCAGTCTTATAATGATTTGATGAAGTTACAACACTTGCTAATCTATGAAAATCAATATCATAATCTACAGGAATGAGATCAATAACACTCATTTTTGACCGTTGATAATTTCCAAACCTTCTATATTTGTCAACTGTATCATTAAATTGACAAGGCCGACCTATTGGAAATAAATTAAATTCACTTTTTTTATAAGCATCAAACATTGTTGGTGGTAATGGTTTTATTTCTTTTTTTGGAATAGGTGGTTTTTTATCAAAAATTTTTTTAAAATCTTCTAAATTTTTGATAGAAGTATTAAAAGAACCACTTCCCCAATGTTTGATTTTATCAAAAATTGAAGGTTCGTCTCCTTTAAGTAATTTCTTATCTGAAAATTCGTCTTGCATAAATTCTCCATTCATTTTATATAAGCGGCAAGAGCTGGCAATAAAAATTGAACTAGCTCTTGCCGCTAAAAACAATTTAATTAACAATATAATCAGTTGCATATATTTTATTTAAATCATTTAAAATCATATGATCAAATAAATTTTCGATAAGACTATCAATATTATCTGAAATACTAGTACCACCAGTGTTACTAGTTGGTCTAGGAACAGTGATTGGTGGTATATTAGGATTAATATTTTCATTTTCTGTTCTTTTAGATGGCGTAAAAAATTCAGAAAGTTTTTCTAATGATTTATTAATCCTATCAGTATTATTACTTATTTGTGCTTGATCAGGTGATTGAGCTTTTGCTCTTACAATATTTTCTTGATCTTCTCTTAACTCTCTCGCAATCACATCGGGATGTTTTATTGTATAACTTTGACTTCGACTTCGAGCGTACCTATTTTCTTGTTGATTATACATTGGAAGTAAACTATTTGCAAGTGGTTTACTTCCATAAGTGTTTTCAAAATCATCTTTACTAATAGGATCCTTCTTATCTGAATATACATCTTCGATTTGTCTATGAAATAAGATATTTGGTTCTAACTTTTTTTCTTCTTTAGCGAATTCATTAGAAGGATTTCGCTTCAATTCTAACATTTTTTCTTCTTTAGCGAATTCATTATTGTTATTTTTAAAAATTTCCATAAAAGAATTTCCATCAAATATATCAAAAAGATCTGAAGAGAAATCTTTAAAAATATTAAAAATATTTGAAGATTTATTTTTTACTTTCGACCATCTTGAATCAGCTTTAGTTGAATCAGCTAAAACATTATTTGGATCAATTCCCATTTTTTGTGCGAACAATTCATACAATTCCGTAACTGTTCTTGGTTTTGACTTGTCTTTGTTCACATAAAAAAGGTCTACGTTACTCGCGGCAGCTTCTGGTAATAAATCATGAGCTAAACTATGTGGATCTTTTCTAATTTGATCGAAAAATTTGATTGCACCAGCACTACCTAATACGTGAGCACTATAAATATCAGCATAATTCGGTGGAGAGTTAAATGTTTTGCCAGTAATATCTTTTGTATTTTTTACAATAAGTTCTCCTCCCATCAAAGCATTTGCATAGCCATCATATTTACTAACTATTGGAGGTAAGTTATGTTTAGCGCTATATTTCTTAAGTACATCATCCCATGTTCCATCAATAAATTGAAATAAACCTCCCGCAGTTGAATTAGGATTTTTTATATAAGTTTTAAATCCTGATTCTTGAAATGCTATTCTTTTCATTAAGTCCAAAGGAGCATTTGTTTTTTCAGAAGCATATTTTAATATTGAAGAAATATTACCAGGTACATTAGGAGTTGGATTAACATGTAAATTAGAAGAATCTCTACTAACAACAGTAGGTGGATTAGAAGGTTCTTGTATAGTTTTTTTATGTTGCTCTGCTTCTTTTTGTTCTCGTATAGCTTGTAGCTCTGCTTCTCTTTGTTTTCGTAAAGCTTGTAGCTTTTCTTCTCTTTGTTGTTCTTCTCTCATATTTTTTTGTTCAATATCTGATTGAGCTTGCGCAATCCGTTCAGACAAAGTACCACGATTATGAACTGCTTCTAATCTTTTTTGTTTTTCACTGTTATATTGTGTTTCTAATTTTTGTTTTTCTTCTGGACTTTTAGCTTCAGCAATCTTTTTTTGATATTCAGCATAATGTTTTTCTTCAGTTTCTCTAAATGAATCTTGATCTTCAAATATAGCAGAATAAATAGAATCAGGTAAAATTTTTTTAAGTTGTAATTTTGACCAATTACCAAATATTTTAGGAATCTCACTGATATGCTTCCACATTTCTGAAAACACATCAACCATTGAACCAACAACTCCACCTATAAGAGGACCAACAAATGGAATGAAACTTCCATATTCACCAAATTTTCTAGCATATGACCCTTCTGGTAATTTATCAATAGTTTCTTTATTGATTTCATCAAACCATTTAAATATAGAAGGGAAATTTTGTTTAAAATTATCTAACATTCCTGAAAATACATCAACCACTGAACCAACAACTCCACCTATAATAGGACCAACAAATGGAATGAAACTTCCATATTCACCAAATTTTCTAGCATATGACCCTTCTGGTAATTTATCAATAGTTTCTTTATTGCTTTCACTAATCCAATTAGATATAGATGAACCAATATCACCAATATTAGAAAAAATCCAACTTAAACCATCAACTAAAGCACCAATTGTTCCACCTATAAGAGGACCAATAATTGGAATGAAAGAAAGATTTTTAGCAAACATAGGAGCATGCGTCATATTACCAGTTTCATAAAGGGCGATAATATAAGGATTAAAAAAAGATTCAGACATATAATTTTTCATATCCTCGAATTTAAACTGACCAACCCAACCAATAAGAGCACCAATTGATGCACCTATAAGAGCCCCAATAATATTTCCAACAATAGGTATAGGTATAAAACTACCAGCTCCTGCACCAAGAACTGCCCATGGTCCAAGAGTCTTTATAGCTGAATTAAGCCCTCCTTCTTTATCACCTAAGAAAAGTTGCTTAATTCCTTCCCATAGACCATCAGTTTTAAATGTCTTAAATGCAGATTTGAGACTTGAAATTAACGCTCCAGTAGCAGCACCTAATAAACCACCAGCTAAACTTCCAACGAAACCAAATGGAAGTCCAGCTAACATCCCAACTCCTGCCCATTTACCAACTTGACCCATTGTTGTATTTAAATCATCTATCATTGGTCCAATGAAAAAACCACGAACAGCTCCTAATAATCCACCTTCTTTATATCCCGCTATAGTATCAGAAACGAAATCAAAAACAGTTAAAATAATTTGTAAGGGCAAAGCAACCTTCTTAACAATACCAATTAATGGTTTTATTAAAAAACCAATTCCTTTTACAAATGGAGTTAATATTCTTACAGAAAATGTTTTAATTGCTTCAAAAACACCAATTATAGGCTTTGTAAATTCTTTAATTTTTCCAAAAACATCAATTATAGGATCTTTAATAATTTTACTGAAAAAACCTTTCTTTTTTGGCAATATATCAGCACCAGAAGCAGAAGAAGTACCAGGAGAAGCAGCAGGAGAAGCAGCAGCAGCAGAAGCAGGAGAAGCAGCAGGAGAAGCAGCAGCAGCAGGAGAAGCAGCAGAAGAAGCAGAAGAAGAAGCAGGAAAAGTACCAGGAACTTGTTTTTTTGGGTGGAAAAATTTATATTTACCAGTTTTGCCTAAAGATGATCCAATTACAGTTCCTATTCCAACACCTGATAGTGCGGCTGTTCTTATCATTCTTGTATCATTAAACAAAGAATCTTCACCTTTACCTCCATCTCTATTGAAAAACCGATCAAATAAGCTTTTCAATAAGTAAGCACCAAATCCAGCAAGTATAGATTTCCAATTATTTTTTAATAAATCAAATAAACCACCTTTATCTTTATTATCACCAACTTTTGTTTCTTTTATATCTTCTTTTTTGAAAATTTTAGTTAAAAGTTCAACTACATCATTTTGCCATTTTCGTTGAACTTTTTCTTTCACTATTTCTGTTACTTTCTTCAATTTTTCAATCATTGTTAATTCGCGTTTTTCACTACTTTGTTTCTTATCATTGGCTTCATCTGAATCTACTGATTTTTTAGTGATATTAAACAATTGTGTGATTTTATCATAAATATGACTAAATATACCAAATTCTCCAGGATTTTTTCCGACAACTCCACCTTCTGCATAACCTCTAATATCATCATTTGGAATAACTAAACCTGGATTATCTGGAACAATGATTTCAGGTCCTTCTTCACCAACAAGATAAGGAACATTTTTATCAAAAGGTCCACCTTTAGCTTTAGCTTCTAAATAACCACCAGCTTTTTTATCCTTAATTACAACTTCTGCAAATCTTGGACCAGGAGCAAGTAGTTCATAAACACTACCTTTATTGTCTCCAAGATAACCAGAAATTGAACATAAATAATCAATGATTTCCTTTTGATTACTTAATTCAAGCTGATCTGCTATTTTGGTATCATTTAATTTAATATAACCAGCAGTATCATATGATTTATTAATATTTTCAAGGATACGATAAACACTACCTTCATCGTCTCTAAGACGACCAGAAATTGTAGTTAATATATTTTTAATTTCAACGTTATCATATGATTTATTAATATTTTCAAGGATACTATAAACACTATTGTTTTTGTCACCAAGACGATCAGAAATTGTAGTTAATATATTTTTAATTCCAACGTCATCATATGGTTTATTAATATTTTTAAGGATATCATAAACATTACTTTTTTTGTCTCCAAGACGATCAGAAATTGTAGTTAATATATTTTTAATTCCACGGATACCATAAGATTTATTAATATTTTCAAGGATACGATAAACACTACCTTTATCGTCACCAAGACGATCAGAAATTGTAGTTAATATATTTTTAATTTCAACGTTATCATATGGTTTATTAATATTTTTAAGGATACCATAAACACTACCTTTATCGTCACCAAGACGATCAGAAATTGTAGTTAATATATTTTTAATTCCAACGTCATCATCATAAGATTTATTAATATCTTTAAGGATACCATAAACACTACCTTCATTGTCTCCAAGATAACTAGGAATTGATGAATATAATGTTTCTATTGGTAATTGTTGTGATGGTTCAGTTTCTTTACTTTTTTTGTTGCGTTTAACACTATGTTTAACACTATATTCAGCAGCTTGGTTAGTTGCCGACTTCTTATAAAATTTTTGTAATTCTTTAAGTTGTTTATTATAACTTGTTGAAGATTCACTTGAAACATCTTCAGTGGTTCTTGATTTTGCTAAACCAGAAACACCACCAATCGCAGATCCACCCAGAATCGTTGTTAATGCTGCTGTTATTATAGGAAGGACACCACCAGTCATAGTTCCACCTATAGTTAAGGCTGTTATTCCTGTTATGATTTTTTCAATACGTTTAATGTTATCTATGTGATCATTTGATTTTAATCGAAGCTCTTCATCTTTTTTTGTTGTAGAAGCTATTTTTTTTCTTGAAATTAAACTATTAAGAGAAGAAACAGCTTCTATAATATTTTCTTCATTGGTTGGAACATATTCACCTGTTAACCATCGATGCCACGTCTGACTGGATTCATCCGATTTTTTCATCTGATCTAAACGAAAGTCGCGTAAATTTCTAGATTTTCTCTCGTCACTTTTCTTAAAAAAACGTTTCGCTCTTGAATATCTACCTTTAAAAGTATTCTCATATGCTTCCAATTGAATAGTTTTAAGTGTTTCTTCTTTTCCTTCTTTTAAAGCTTGAGCCGTTTTAGTATCAACCCATTGTTGCGCATTAACATCCCATACTAATTTTTGTCCTTTTTTATCAAATTGATTTTTATAAGTATCTTTCTCACCCATTAATTCAAGAATTTTTTTCTGAATATCTACTAAATGTTCCTGAGTTTCAAGTTGAGACCAAAGAACATGACGTATATCTGATATCCCATCAGGAAGACCTCTACCAATAAAATCTTTTGATAATTCATCATCTGATTTATACAAACCAGCAGCTTCTTGTAAATTTTTAATATCTTTTAATTCATCATATTTATTACGATCCTTAAGAATTATATTTTTCAAACCATCAAATAAACGGCTGGGTGCTGATACTGTAGATTTAATTACATTCCAAGTAGTTTTGACAATATTACCTAAAGCATTAAGTCCAGGAATATTAGTAACTTTATTCCACATCTCTGAAATTAAAGTACCAAAAAATCCTTTCTCTTTAGTGTACAATATATTCTTTTCAAACCCCATCCCTGTACGAATGGTTACAGCCTCAGAAGCTATCATACGTTGAATATCAAAACTTGCTGATAAAATAGCCAACATCTTACTTTCATAAGTTGGAGCTAAACGAAGAACAGCTAATGAATTCATGTGTAATAAACGGGTTTGTTCAGGTGCTGTTCCAAAGATTACAGATTTTTCTTTAATCATCTTCTTTTCAGAATCATAACCATAACTTTCAGCAATGCGACTAGTTTCACTACCAGGAATTCCTCTTCCTAAAAGAAAATTAACAATCTGAGCTATTGGATCATATTTTGCCTTAAAAGTACCCATCATTGATTCAAATTTATCTAAAGCAATTGAAGTAAGTGATCTATCATCTTCTCCAATAATTGTTCTTCCATAATTATCAGATGCACTATCTACTGTTTTATCTTCTCTTTCACGAATATAATCATTTTCAGATCGATATTCACCACGGAAACCAGCAATTTGCATATTCAATCTTTGTAATTCAGCTAATTGAACTTGAAGAATCATGAATGATAAAGTTTGAGGGTCTACATTTTTTCCAATCATTGATATTATTTTGGTAAGAGCTGATTGTGATGGACCTGGATTGTAAAATTTTCTAGCAAATCGATCTGGTGGTTGACGATTTGGTTGAATCTTTGCTAATTTTATTGATTTATAAATTCCTAAACCAAGTTGTGCTCCCAGCATTCCAAACATTATTCCACTTGGTGAAGATAACAAATTTGAAACACCACTATCTACCATACCAACCCCTGAAGACATTGCACCAGCTATACCACCTTTTTTAGTACCAGCTGCAATAGCATCAGAAATATGTCCACCAGAAACAAAATCAGCAGTACCTTTCATTGTATCATATGCTGTATTTAAAATTCCTTCAGTTTTTGGTCCTGAAGTTCCTGTTTTTATAACATTTGAAGCAGTACCTGTTAAAAAATGTTCTAATCTAGGAGTATGTTTTAATAAATCACCACCTTGACCAAATAATTGAGCTGTAAGTCCGGGTAAAGTAGCAATATTTCTAAAAGTAGATAAATTATCTAATGTTCTAGAAGCAGCTCCGGTAGCTCCTAATTGTTTATGGAATGTTCGTTCATATGCTAACCGTCTTGATCTTCCACCCTCACTCAAAATACGCGGAAGTAATATAGATGCTGCACTAAGTGAACCATCAAACAATCCACTAGATATTATGTCTTTAGGAAGAATTTTTGTTAATGTCCCCCTATGTATTGGATCAGTCAAATTGCCTAATATAGATGGGATTAATAGTTTTTTTTGCAAAGGACTTATTTTTTCTCTATCTCTATCATATTCATTTTTAACTGATGAGACATTTGAGACATTAGGTCTCATTATTTGAGAATATAATTGATTATTTAATCCAGGAATATTATTTGTCGACATAAAATATAATTACCTTTTTAAAAAATTTAATCAAAAGGAGATATAATTGGCATAAACATAGTCCAATCTTCTTCAAAATTTAATTGTTTGTTTTTAATTTGTTGATTAGAATGAAGAGTTAATAAATCATCATCATTTACGGTTTTTATGTTTACTTTATTAATTTCATTAGGAGAAATTAATAATTTTGTATTCATCATTTGAGCGGTTGATTTAATATTTGAAAAGAAATTTTGTGAAATTTCTATATTTGAATAATCTAATAACGGCGCGATCTGGATAAAGGTCATTTTTCTGACATAAGCACAAAAACAGGCCGCCATAAACATATCAGAAAAAGAACTACTTTTAATTACTCCACGATTCGTACGTTGAATAGCACTCATTTGAGCGATTAAATCTTGAGACTTAATTCGTGTCGGATCCTCAGTAATTAAATTATGAAGCAAAGAAACCATTAAATCTTTAGTTCGAGTATTGGTGTTTATTCCATATTCATGATTTTCCATATCAATTGATTGACCAGGAAATTCTTTTTTTCTAAGATCTTTATAAATATAAGGAATATAATTAAAATCTTTAACATGATATAATAAATGCTCAATAATAGCTTTACCAATTGAGTTGTTTTCTATTCCTAATAAAATTCTAGGCCCAACAATTTTATAAAGCCATTTAAAAAGATCATCTACTACTTCGCCATATTTAAATAATGATCCTAATCGAACATTTAATTCAGCTATTTGTTGAAAATCTTTATAAGAGAATATTTCAACAGAATTAAAAGCACCAGTAATAGAGCTTGCCGTATCAACACCAATTAAATAATAATCTTTTTGATCTAAAGTTGAATTGAATAAATCCAATTTAGTTTGATGTTTAAGATTTATCAAATTATCTCTTTTGGTAAAAACCATTTTTTGAAGAGTTTCATCATCAAAAATACAATCAGAACCACCAACAAATAACAAATCAAGCTCTTGATTAATTTTACGCTGATTAAAATTTAATTCTTTTTTTTGTTTCTCATACCAAGCTAAATCCTTTGAAGGATCTTCAGACCAATGATATTTTATTTTTATAAAACTGTTTTTAGAAGGGTCATTTACCAAATTATCTGCTGTTTCTACCCAATCTTCTATTAATTCATTATTTTCTTTTGTTGTAAACAAAATATCTGAATCGATAGCTCTATCATACATTTCATAAAAAAATTGACCATCATTTTCTACTCCATTAGGTGTAGAAGTCATAAGAATCATATAAGGATAATTATTTTTTATTGCTTGTTCTCTAGCTTTTGAAAGAGTTGGTTGAGCAGCTCCATATATTTCACTCATGTGTGGAATAAATGCAACTTCATCAGCATAAATTATTGGTACACTTAATGATCTTGATAATGTATCAGGAGAAACAGTAGTAGATGGATAAAAAGTATCTATCCGTGAACCATTAGCTAATTCTAAATACGTTTTAATTTCACTTCGTGATAAATTTGGTATTCTCATCCAAGGTGGTAAATTTCTTAATATAAATTTAATTTTTTTAAGATTTTCTTGCGCTGTTAATTTTTGAAAGTTAAAAATAGCAGCTCTGTTTGAAGGAAAAAAAGTAATAGCCCAAGATAAAATAGCAGCTGCTATCGTTGAATTATGTGTAGGAGTCATATTTTCCCCACACATAAACATTCCATCTTCATTTGATACTTGAATACATCGAACTGGTAATGATTCTATTTTAGAAATATTTTTTAAACAAATATTTCTAAAAGGAGATTGAATTATTTGAGAATTTTTATTAAAGGAATCATAAAGTTGTTTTGTAGTTTTAATTTCATTTGATATTTTCCAAAGATGATTTTCATCAGCTTTTATACAATCATTATTATCAAATTCTAATTGAAAACAAGGTCTATTATACATAATATCAGTTGTTAATAAAACTTGTGTTGGTTTTTTATTACTATCAAGAATCCAATCTTTTTCCTTAATTTTTTCCATAGTAGTATAATTACCATTAGCTAAAGGAATTGGAGTATCAATAGAAAGTGCTTTACCAAGTTGCCGACTAGCCATTAGAATACCCATATGATATCTAAAAATAATCCGCACAGTTCGTCTAAATTTGGAATGTAAAAATTCAGTTGTGTATAATTGTTTTCCACCAAATTCTTCAAAATAAACATAATTAAGAATAAAGTATAATGGATTTTGACGACATTTAATCCATTCTGAAACTTTGTATTCAGTTATATCTATTCCATTTGTTTCTTGAATGGTGTTTAAAGTTTGCCTGTCTATATTTAATAATGATGATAATATTTTATTATTTTGTTCATTCAAATTTTTTGCCTCCAATTTTACCGGCAAGAGCTGGTTGAAGATCTTGCCGGTAGGAACAATTATTTATACAACCAATAAAACAACATTTAAATTATTAACATCCCAATGAATCATATAAGGTGTATATTTTACAATATTAATTTTTGTTTCTAAATTCGACATAATCACATCATCTGACAATATTTCTATTCCATTATTCATTTCATTTGGTATAGTTGAAGAATCAGTTACATTAACTTTTACTGATTTAACATATAATCTATTCATATGAACAAATTCAACAATTAAGCTATTATAAAAAACTATATTTGGTCCTGAACAATTTTTTTGTAAAAATTCAGCAATATTTAAAGTTAATTTTTCTTTTTCTTCTAACACATCTATTGGATTTTTTTGAAGAAAAAATTTATCACATTTCACTTCAATTTCCATCTTAAGTGGTAATTTTATGCCTGGTAGGTTTGACCAATCTGATCCATCCCATCTATGACAAATATCTGTATCTAAATCAACAACAACATCTTGTTGTATATTAGATATATAAACTGGTGAATAAAAAGTATAACCTGAACCAGTATAAGTAGCGATTTCATTATTATGACCATCAAAATCATCAATTCCTGATAAACCAACTCTAACTCTTTTCCCGGAAATAATAAATGGAGGAGGTGAATTAGTTGTCATAATAACAGGTTCTAAATAATTATAATATTTTGCTGAAAAAATATTAAGTTTTTGTAAAAATATAGCTCTAATAAATATAGGATCAATATAATATGAATTTAAAAATCTACATTGAATATTATCAGTAACCATTCTGTTCTCATTAAAAGCAACATTTTTAATAAAATTTTTAAATTTATTAAGATAATATTCAGGAGCAGAATTAAAAACACTATCACTCATAACAGGGATATTAATAATAGTAGCATTATCTCCATGATGATATCGATTTAATATTAATTGAGTTGAACTATTTATAAGTTGTTGAATTTTTCCAGTAAAACAAGTAAACTTTAAAGATGTTATTGGACCATTCAATTTTGTTGGAATAGTATCATGTCCAATCAATCCTAAACTATCAAGACAAGTAGATGCTATTCCAATAAAAATTCTTTTAATATTTTCACCTTCAATAAGATCAGGAGGTGTTAAACGTAATTTGATATCGTCATTATCATTATATGATGATGCGATATTACGTTGCATCGCATCATTAATCTCTGTTACTATTGTATCAACTGATACTGAAGTTCCTGAAGATAAAGTAATAGTTGTAAATTCAGAATCATTATTAACTTTAATTAATAAAACATTTTCCCCAACAGTATTAAAAGAAGTATGATTAGAAGATAAGACAGAATCTGAAATACCACATTTTATTTCAATCTGAAATTCGTTTTCAAATAAACCAAAATTGTCATTATTATCATAATTATAAATAAATTTATTATCTGTTAAAGGAAGTAGATACATGCGTTTGTTTTTAATATTCAAATCAGCACCATGAATTGAAATATTAAATAACAAATGATCAATTGTTTGATAAGAATTAAGAGATATTTCTGTCCGATAATACATTTCATCATAATCTAAATTAAGATACAAAATAGGAGTATCGAAGCCAGTTCCAATAATAGAAGGATCAAAGACAATATTATTAAAAGAAATACGCAATTTATCCTTTAAAATATATCCATCATAATAATTCATCCGAGTTACGCCTTTATAAATAAAAGGACTTATAAACACTTCATCATTAATTGTAAATTCTGGTTTATAATAAATTGATCTGAATTGATATGAAATCGGTACAGTTTCTGACAAACCTGGAGATCCATCATCAGTAAAAGTTGTAGTTGGACTATTAATCTCCCAATACATATTTTTAAAATCAGATCTTCCATATACTCGATAAGTATGAGCATTAGGCACTGGAGTCCAATCAATTTTTACTGAATTATTATCATCACTTGTAGTAGCAGTTGCAATTACAGAAGGTGAAGAATGACCCCAATCATCATAAGCAACTATAGAATAACTATAAGTACCATCATCAAGTGAACCGCCTGAAACCGCAACAGCTGTTAGTTCATACTCTGGCTTTAAAGTATAAGTTAAATTCATAACATTATGATTATGATTAAGAGCATAACAAATAGATTGATTTTGGTCTCGATAAGAACGACAAAGATAAAAAATATTATCAAACACATTAAACTTTTTAAAAAGAAATTTAAAATCATCAAAATAATTTCGAGCAATATTATAAAAATCTTGCTGACTTACCATATTATTACGCGTTTGAATAAAATTAACAATAGTATCCCTTAAATCTTCACCACTTAAAGGATCTTTGCCAGCTTCTGAATAATCAAAATCAACTAATGGCTGTTGTGAAACATTAACAGGTGTTGATAATAATTCTCCACTATTCAAACGAGTATAATTATATGCTGAAACATTACCATGTATATTGAGTTTTATTTTTGTTTTATTAATAATATTTCCCAAAGAAGCTTGAGTTGATTTAGTAATTATTCTAATTGAAGCGTTAGAAATCCACTTTCCTCTAGTACCAGAACCAAATTCAATAAGATAACGCGATGAAGTTATCTTACGCAAAAATACACATTTACTATTTTCTTTTTCAAGATATTTTGTATATTTTATTTCATATTCTTCTTCAACAGTTGAACCATCTTCAATTACAAAAACTTGAAGATCACTAAGATAATGACCATGATCAATATCAAAATAATGAGTTTGAAAAGATCCCAAATTATAAGGTTTAAGAATAAAAGATACTTCTTTTTGAGATATTTGTGTAGTTAGATAAAGAGGCGCAACAATAGTTGAAGATGAAGAAGCTACTGAAATTGTTGAATTATTTGTAATAATTTCTACTAAATAAGAAGTAATTCCATTATTAATAATTTCAATAAATTTATATTTAGCATTTATAATAAATTGAAAATTTTCTTCTATAAAAAAATGACTAGATGATGGTATTTCAACTTCTCTGCGTACAATATTAGCAGATTTTGATGGTAACCAATTTAACATATCAAATTCTATTGTTCCATTTGCAGTAGATGGGTTTGCAAATGTAGGAATATAACCATATGTGGAAGCGTGCATATATTGGCTTTCTTCAACTTGAGAAGTTCCAATAAAAGCTTCTTTAAAAAGGCTATCATAATATAGTTTCACATCAAAATGTGTATAACCCAAAAGATTCATAAAAAAACCAATGAATCCGGTTTTATTTAATTGTAAATCGAATACGCCCAAGTCTGTTTTTAATTGATTGAAGTAATAATTTATAAATTCTTCTGGAGTACTATAATTTAATGACGGTAACATCGACATGTATATAAGCTCCCTACAAAAAATATCTCTTTTAAATAATAGGTGGAGGTAATATTCTGAAGATTTTATTAAGACCATTTGGTTGTGCTATACCTTGAATAGAACCCCATAAATCTTTTAATCCACTAAGAGCACCTAAACCAATTTCTCCTAATTTAGCAGCATTTCCTGTTAGATTCTTTAATGCTCCGAGTGGAGAACCAATAACTGAATTTAATATATTACCAAGAAATCCGGAAAATAACATTGAAGAAGATTCACTAAAAACAAAACTCCAAATTATTTCATTTAATTCATCAAAAATCCAATTAAAATTTTGTTCAGTATATAATGCTTCTCTATAACCACTACATGAATATGTAAAAGGCAAAATAACTGATTCGTTTGCAGTCCTAGTACCAATCTGTTCTTTATTAGGTAAGTTCTGAGGAAATACACCAACACATTTACTTACAAAAGTAACTGTTTTCATATCTGGTCGATATTTAACAATATAAAATGAAGCAGCATAATCAATACATCCCCATGAATTATTAGGTTCATCACGCAATTCTTCTGAATAATAAATTGGATCAGGCTCGATTGTTCCTTCTAATATTTCCCTAATATATTCAATCCATATATGATGAAACATATAAATGTCTAATTGACGATTATCAATAAAAGTTATTGAACAAGTATCAGTTTCAGAAACTTCAGAAGCTATTGGTATTGAACCACTGCGCAAAGAAACAGATTCAGACCGAACTTGGATTTGTGGTGGAGTAAAATCAATTGCGGCAAAAGTCATAATTTTACCAACAACATTCATATAACTTTCTTTGTCCGTTTGATTGTAAATAGGACCACCATCAAGACCAACATCTGTTATTAGTTTTTTATAACCTGATAAGTCAGGTGGGATAAAAAATATTAAAGTATAACCATTGATATCAGGAGAAAAATCTCGATATAATTGTTCGTAAAAAAATTTTAAAACACTACCACCACAATCACTACTAAATATATAATTTAAATAAGATGTAAGAGATATATCATACCCAAATAAATCTCCTAATATATTTCCACCTTTTTTAAATACACCACCTAATGTATCTTCAAGTCCCATATTTTTATTTCTCCTTTATTCGGCGAGAGCTTTAATCAGATCTTGCCGAATAAAAAGTTTAAATATCAACAACTCCCCTTGAACAATTAAGTCTTTTTAAATTAAAAATAAGACCATATAATATGATAGTTGTTATTTGTATCTGTTGTGTTCTTCCATACTTATTAAAATCTATCCCTAATTTCTCACTAAAAATATCAGAACATAACTTATTTAAAATATTTTGTAATTTATTAACACTATCATTATTCTTTGAAGAAATTATATTTCTCTTTACATTTAACATAAAATCTTTTTTACAAATATCATTTTTATCAACAACATTAGTTCGAGATAAAATAATCGTAAAAGCATCATGAATTAAATCATAAAATTTATGATCATGTATCGAAGATAATAGAACCTCAATAACTTTAACAGATACTTTAGTATTCTTATTTATATTCGAAATAAGTTCTACAGGATATTGTTCTTTAACATTCATAGAAATAAAATCTGAAGTAGAAGTAATAATCTTATCTCTTCCATGAACAGTTGCATATTGATCAAACTCTACTTGACCATCATCATTTTTCATAACAGTCGGTGTTGTTAAATATAAATTATTCTGTTTTGCTTTCATATATAATGGTAATAATCCACCTTGTGCTTTTTTCTTTCCACTATCAGGATCCAATATAGAATTATATGTATATAACTGATCTATTCTGACCCAACTCTGAATAAATAATTGTTTTAATCTTAGTATATTATTTAAAATTTCAGAACCGTATTTATTTATCAATGTAGGAACATAATAATCTTTTATAAGTAATAAAGGAGAATCAAATTTTGACATATTATGTTTTTTATTCAATAAATGTGAAATAACATAATTCATAACTTTTTTATCACAATATTTGATATAACGATATTTTCGTCCGTTCCAAATTTTCTGTAATAACAAAAACAAAGCATTATTTATGAGTTGAACATCTTTATGTTTAATTCCATAATAAACAATTAATAACAATATATGATAATAAGAATCATTATACATTGTTGCATTATTTGGAAATTTCCAATCATTCTGGAATGCTTTTCTAACTATTTCTGGATTAAGCTGTAATAATGGAAAAAGATTCATTACAGCAGTTGTTGGAAGAGTAAATTTATAACAATAACCTTCATCAGAATCCATACTTTGAGAATAAGTTGCCGATATCAATCTACTTAACTCTGAATGTAGTTTTATTCGTAAATTTGGATTTCCTTGGAAATTTTTATCCAATTCATTATAAATTACAGATACTTGATTGCTCACAGTATATTCTCCTTTTTATCATAAAAAAATTAAACAATTGCAGCAATCATTTTTGCAATATTATATACTTTATGATTAAATGAATCGACCAAGTCTACTAATTTTTCTTGGTCAAATATTTTTCTATAATCTTCTGATTCAATCAAATAATCAATTCTAGATTTGACAGCGAATGGAAATGCAATCTTTAACAATAAATTTTCAACAATATTAACTTTTGTACTATATGCTATAGCTTCATCTGGAGTGTTTCCTTCACTTATCAACTGTTTAGCTAATTCTCTTGATTTATCAAGATATTTTTCAGTTCTTTGATCATTTGTTAATGAATAAAAAGATTTATCAAAATATTCATATATAATTGTAGATATAATTTGTCGCTGAGCTTCATTAGATTTTTCTAAGATTTCATATGTTAAATTTTTACCATAAATTTCTGGTTTTAAATTAACAAACTCATATATATGACGGATATTTTTAAAATAACTTCCAAGAGCTTGTTCAATCTGATCCGTTTCTTCTATTTTCTGCAGAAACTGATCAAAATAAAGCATATCAACTTTAACTTTACCTTCCCAAAGTAATGAATCATAAGATTCAAATAAATCAATACTAATCGAAGATTTATTAACACCTTCCTGAATAAGTGCTAAATGATCTTTCTTTTTCTTTTTTGCTTCCTCAATTTTTATAAGAGCCTGTTTGGCATCTTTCATTATATTCATATCATCTTTGTTAAAAAATAATTGCATTTTTAAAATCCCCCATATTGAGCCGTTGATTGATTTAATGGTCGATTTAGCTTAGATTGTATAAATGTAGACATTGTTTGAATCTTAATTTTATTCATAGTCGTTTGATTCATTAATTTATAATAAATATCATCTCTAGCTGAATCGATCACAATTAAATTTGGAACTTTCAAACGTTTAGAAATATAATTAACTATTCCTTTAACATATGATTCATTAGGATTAAATATATTATTAGTTTGAATATTTGCTTTAGATTTGTCATATTTTATAAAAGAATTATGCATATTCTTATCTAACATACTCTGCCAAGTTTTACCCATAATAGCTGAATGTAAGGCAAAAATAATTTCAACTGGAAGTACCAATGTAAAATTATATGGATTTGTTACTTCATTAACTGATTTTTCTAATTCAACATCTATTACAAATATATACTTATATATTATCTCTTGAAATCTGCATAAAAACAAAAAATAAAAAACCTCGGTTAAGAGATGATGAAAATATGGTATAAGTTTATACATAACTGTATCATTATTAACAGATTTTACTTGTTTTGTTATTAAGTAATCTATATTTCCTTGATTTAGATGATTTAATTCTTTCCATTCAGTAGAAAAAGCATTAACAAAACTTAAACAACTTGTATTTATTTTATTTTTAATATATGTTAATTGATCAATATACTTGCGTTTTGTTTCTCCTTCTGTAAATAATAAAACACTATCATTTTGGATCTTATTATTTAATGAACGACATTGAGAATATAATCGTTCAAATGCTTCCATAAATGTATAATAATTATCTTCATGTATTACATTATCAATAAACCCACCAATCGATTTATTTGAAGCAATCAGTATTACTATACTATCATAAGCTTTAGTAATATCACTACCAGATGAGATATCTTTTAAAGCTTTTATATTTGTTTCAGTTATTTCTTTTGAAAAAGCAGTATGAATAGTTCCAAATAATTTTGTAATATGTTGATTTATACCATTATGTTCATCAGAAGAAAATAATTTACCAAAACTTTTATCTTGTTGATCACCAATAATTATTGAACTATTCTCAGAAGAACACAAACGACCTATGATACTTAATAATAATGATCCAACAGAAGACATTGTTTCATTAAAAGAATGAATCAAAAGAGTATTATATCTTTCTGATTGTTGTTTTATTGAAGTATCATATACTGATGTTTTAGCTGTTGAATTATCAATAGCATCCTCGCCAAAATTAACTTCACGTAACGTTGGATCTATAGCTCTTTTTAAAAAATATTGAGTTACACTTAAATTATCATTTTTTAATAATAAAGATTGAAAAGTGCCACGGTGTTTATTTTTAAAATCATTATATTCATCTTCAATTTCTTTATTCGTATCTGTTATCTTTTTTAAAGCAAATGTATTAACCGAAGGTAGAATATTGAATTTTTTTGTAACAGTACCTATCATTCGCGATGTCTGTATCACACCTCGTTGGAACCAAGTCCCCAATTGTTCAATATTTTGTTCTGTTGATAGTCTATTTAATAATATCCAACGTTTTTTTTCATCTAAATTTTTCAATTCAATAAATATTTTATCAATATTAGCAGTTGAATCTAAAGTAATATTTAATCCAATAGAAGCTATTAAAACCCACATTAATATCAAAGTATCGACTAACATCAAATCAGTTCCTACTATAACAGGAACTTCAATCATGTTACCCATTGTAATTGTTTCGATATATGGTTTTAATTTTTTAAATCTTGGATCAACTTTAACAAGTTGTTGAATAATTGCTGTTTTTTGATTAAGCTTATCTTGAATCAAACCCGAATAACCAGCGTCAATATTATAATTCGGAGCTGTTCCTTGACCTCCAATATTTATTCCTTGCATTGCTGCCATTGCTCGAATAATTCCTGAAGTAGGATCGATTGGTTGATTTCTTTCATCCCAAAGTGGACGAATTTGATTCGCAGCACTCACAACACTAAATGTATTTTCAACAAATAAATCTGTCAAAAAAGTAATCGAAATAAAATCTCTTATAAGTTCTTGAATATCAGGAACGCTCTTAGATTTTATTTTATCAGACATAATAATAGGATAAATAAAAATCAGTTTCTGTTCTATATTTGGTAAATTTTTAGGATTTTTAATACTGGATGTTATTTTTGAATATTGATTATAACCTGTTAAATTCACGTTAACATGTACTCCTTTCAGTTGAGAGAAAATTCAACTTTGTTGAACTTCTTTTAGAATAATACTCAACTCTTTACTTAGTTTAGGATAAAGAAGTTTATATTCATTTGTAATTTTTTCAGATATTTCCTGAATTCTTTTAGCAGGAGCAGGGTGAGATGAAACAGTAGTTAAACTTCTGAAAGATTCCCATATTTTTCTATACCATGCTTTTTGTTTTTCTATTTCAACTTGTTTAATATGAAATTTACGAAGAACTTTTAAAAATTCATCTCCATAACCATATTTAATCGGAAATTGATCTGCACGATACTCACTTTGATGCTCTGTAAATGTAAGAGACCGAATAATAATAAGGAATAGTAATGAACTAAAAACACCATATATAATAGGAATTGCTAATATTTTTATTATTACAGCAAAAATCATTTTAGCAACAAGACCAAAACTTGACAAAAATTTTTCAAAAAAAGCTAACAGTATCCTTGGTAAGTTTGAAGTATAAGTAAATACATGTCCAAATTCATGTAGTAAAACTGAAGTTAATTCTCTAGATGATAAAGTATTAATCATATCATTTCCAAAAATAATATATATTTTTTTAATATATATACTTGGTTCTTCAATAACATTTAAATTTTTAAGATTATTACCTTTTTCAAAATCTTTAAAATTATTAATTAAATCTGAAGAAATAACTTGATTATAAATCGGAATAACACAAGCGTTCAAATAGTTATGTTTGAAACTAATAACTACATTTTTGATATTAGTAAATTGCTTAATTTTCAATGTTAATTCTTTTTTAGCGGCAAGATCTTTATTGTTCATCTTAATTTGTGAAAATGCTACATCAATATCTTTTAATAAGTCGCTTCTATATTTTGACACTTCAAAAATTATATCTCGAATATCAAATAATTCTTCCATAATCTTTCCTTAGTAATCTTTGCGAAAAATAAACTGATAGGCTTTATAAATATTCATAAATCCTGAATGAGTTCTTAATAAATATGGAATAGCAAACTCAGCTTTTCCAGTAAATGTATTAACATTGAATACATCATCAAACATAATATACCCACCAATACTCACCTTATCAATTGCTTCAAGTAACAATTTTAGATGAAATATTCCTGATTCATTAGATCCTTGTATCCAATCAATTGTATCAAGGTATAACAAATCAATACTATTATATTTAAATGTTTTCAAGAATTCAATACCATCTTTATGTACTAAAGCAATTAATTCAGATTTATCATTATCTGTTATTCTGCTTTTTAAAATCTTTTCACTTTTTAATAAATTATCTTTATTAATATCACATCCATAATATGAACCACCATATTTAGAAATATACCAAGCCCAGATTGAAGTTGAATCCCCATCACTTAAATTACCAGGATGTCTTGTCACTCCTATTTCGACAATTAAAGGATTTTTCTTTTTGTTTTCATAAAGTTCTTCGAGTACTTTCTTAAAACTATTATGCCGAAGAAGACCATTATGAAACACTTCAGGAGCATCTGTAAAATCTAAAATAGGCCGTTCATCAATATCCCAATCAAGATCAGCTTGAGTCCATTTATTAATAACATTGAAGTCTTTAATAAAAATTATATTTTCAGAATTAATATTATTATTTACAATATCACTAAACCAATATTCTAAGATATAATTAGTATGAGGAGCAACTCGCTCATATTCATTCCATGTTTGACATCGTGGAATAATTGAATTATACCACTTCATGTCACATGAAAAGAGATCAGTCCGATACTTTTCATCCTGATAATGAACAAATACTGCTAATTTATCATCATTATTATTATTATTAAATATTTTCATATATCTATCAAAATCATATTCTAAATCATATTCAACATAATGAATTGTTTGATATTTTTCTTTAGCTGTTAACAAATCAATTGCATTTCTAATATTCATTAAACAAGCAATACCATGATATTTGACTTTAGAATCCATTTCTTGATGAATATCATTATCTATTATACGCCAGAATGTTAATTTCCAATCATCACTTAAAATATTTTCTTTTTCATAAATATAATAATCTACTAATTCTTGAACTTCTAAAGGAACAGGATAATGAGTTACTAAACAAATAGGAAAATTCTTTTCTTTCAAAAAATTAATTTTATTAAATAAAATTTTTAATTTCTCTTTTGTATCCGGCCAAGCACCAATCACAAATATTTCTTTATTTTTCAAAATTAAATACCTCCTCAACAAAGATCACAAATACTTGCTGATAAACAAAAATGACAAGCTTTCTTATCAATAAAAGGATCATTATGTGGTGGAACAATATTATTATCAACATAATAATTAATATATTTTATTTTACTCTCAACATATTCAATATATTTATCCATATTATTACTAATAGTATCAACAACAAGTGTAGTCATAAAAAAGAAAGTATTAGATCTAGAATTTAATAATCTTTTAAGATTCTTAATATTATCTAAAACCTGAGAAAAATTTTCAACATCATTAGCTGTTATATCATGAGCAATATAAATAAATTGAATTGATTGAATATCATATTTTTCTAATTTTGGTTTAAAAGTACCTTCTCTGATTGGAATATTTGGATCTTTAGCTTCGTTTATATATTTTTCAAGAATATATTTATAAACTATTGTTTGATAAAAATCTGATATCCTTGGTTTTCTTTTTTTGATGATTTTTTCATAATCACTATAAGTACAACTTTTAATTTCTACAAGAATATTTGGTCCTATTAAATTGTCTAATCTGCCTGAAAATTTAATAGATGGTATTTTAAGCGATACTTCCCTCTCTGTAAATTGATTAGTGTTAGTTTGGATAAACTCATGAATTGCTTTTCCTAAAGTTGATCTCAAAAGAATAGGAAGCCATTTATCATTAAATGATTTAATTGGTGTGTTTGTTAATTTATAAAAAACATCTCTGATACATACTGATGATATATCATAAGCACTAATATTTTGAACTGTTTCTCTATACAATTGATTTTTTATTGTAGATTTTTCAAAAAGTTCTTTATTAAACTTGTCAATATTAAAAAATTCATAATTAATCGGTAGATTCGGCAAGATCTCAATTTGATCTTTTGGAACCACTATTTCTGGAATTACACTTTTATTTTTTTCATCTTTATCTAAATAATTCAACATTGATAATAGATCATTAAACTGACTCACTTTTTTGCCTCCATCTTATTTTTCTTTTTATATTCATAATTTCTATATAAATTATGAAGTTAATTTTAACTTCATAATTTTACTATTTCTGTATAAATTATGAAGTTAAAATTTTACTAATTGTACCAGTTATTCAGTTTTATTATCCATTAAAAATGTTATTTCTTACCAAAATTTGCAGCTGCCTGTCTTGCAGCTTGAAGTCCTTTCATACCATACTTTGTAATCAATTGTTTCTTTACAAGTATATATGCTTTTTTGAAACGTGTCATTTTTTCATAAAGAGGATCACGATTTTTCTGAGCTATCTTAACAGCAAAAGCACCACGAAGTGCTGCTAATTTTTCTGCTTTACCACGAGATATAACACTTCTACTATATGCTTCATTTATTGATTCTTCTGTTGTCATGTTTATTTCATCTCCTTTTAAAATTTGGATTATAATGTTGTCCACCAATTCGAGTTTTATTATCAAATGATTGATTATTTGATTGATTATTATTAGTTTGTGATGGAAATTTTTCTCCATTATAACGATTCATATCTTTTTCATTTGTATGTTCAATCTTTTGTTTCGAAGCATAAATTGCTGATCTTAGTTTATTAACTTTTTCTAATCTTAAATCACTCTCAATATAAACTAAATCCAAAACTCTATAAAATGTATCTAATAATTCTTTCGACATATCGTAATAAGTTTCACAAGTCGCTGAAATATTTGTACTTGCAATTAATTTTATAACATCATCTGAATTAGAAGATCGAATAGCTTCAAAAGAGCCAGTTCGCTTAAGACAAGCAAAATAATTTTCCATATGAAGTGCAATCACTTCAATCAATTCATTAATATAACATTCACGTAAACATTCACCTTGTTGAACAAAATCGGTTTGAAGATCTTGTTTTTTTGCAATGCTAAATGGAGTTAACATTTTTATATCAGATAATTTATTAATTCCACATTTTGTATAACATTTTTTAGTATTATCATATACAATTGAATAACGTATTTGCCAATATTTGCCTCTCTTTCTTAATACATTACCTATTCCTTCAATTACTTTACCAATTGAAGAAAGGATATTAGCAAACTGTGTTAATGCTGTTTTTCCAAATAACAAAAAACAAATAAAACCTAATATAATTGATGCTGGAACCTCTAAAGTCATTTCATTAATAATTTCTTCTTGTTCATAATAAATATCATCCAAATATGTTTTAAGTATTTGTTGTTTTTTCAAACTAGTTGTTTCATATAATTCATTATAAAGTGATAGATCATATTCTTGTAGAAATTTAACAATATCATAAAGTTTCTCAAAAACATGATCTTGAGTTTCGTTCACATTTGAATCAATAATATACGCTTCACTAATTTCTTTTAAAAATTGAACATTCATTATATTTATTCTCCGATTCAATCTTTAAACACTGGTTCATATTCTATTTCATCTTCTAATTTTTCATGAGTTGCCATATCTTCATGAGTTGTTATATCTTCATGAGTTGTTATATCTTCATGAGTTATTATATCTTCATCAACTGAAGAAGTATTAATAGATTGTAATAATCCACATGTTTTTAATTGGAATAATCCACTAGTAATCCTTTGTTCAACCGCAGTTGACATCACATAATCAAATGCATTTCTAAAATTTTCATCATTTAAATATTTATCATAAGCATTTTTTCGATACATCTTTTCAGAACAATAATTTGAATTTTTTGTTACTGGATCTATAAATTCTAAATAAATTTGTGGTCCAGATTTTTTAATAGATAATGGATATGGAAGATTTTTTTCTTCTTTGAAATATTTTAATTCAGATCGAGTCATCTCAGATAAAAAAGTATATTCGCTCCAAAATTTATGCAACCCAGTGCGTTTATCAAAAACACACATTACAGATTCTTGTGATGGAGCGTTTTTATTTTTTTCTGTAGTGATATTAAGATACCACCCTGAAATTCCCATTCCATCATTTGGTGTTATAGCAGTTTTTCGTGATAAATAAAGCCATTGAGAAACTTTATGATTAAAAGCAACAACCGAAGAAGCTGCTTTATAATCATTCCAAGTTCCTACAGATTTTTCTTTAGCTACATATGGACCTTCCATTTGTATGTTTGCTCTTACTTGATCAATTGTCAAAAAAGTAATCCTATTATAAGCTAATATTGGTGCATATTTTTCAATACAAAATGATAATTGACGTGCTTTCACTCCAATTATTCGATTAGGATCATCTGCATCATTAATTTTTGAACATGAAGTCGCAGCTATACTATCCCATATAATCATTATTTTAAATTCTTTTTGTAACTTATCTTCAAATTGTTTTTTAATATTAACCAAAGTCTCAACCATATGAAAAAAACCATATATATCAATCATAATTGGTTCATACCGAAATCGTTTTTGATCAATACAAAAAATTTCAATTCGTGAAGATGTATTATTTGATGTGTTTCCAGCACCTTCTACATCTAAATAAACAATAATTGAATTAGGATAATGTAATTGAAATTGTTTTGAAAATTGAAAAGCAAATGTTGATTTACCTGTTTCTGGAGTTGAAGATAATACAACAGGAGCTGATGATACTATACCACCACCTAACAATGCATCTAAATGTTGTATTCCAAAAGGTGTCATGTATGGTTTTGGAGCTCGAGTATAACCATAATCTCTAGATATAATTTTTTCAAAAGCTTCACCAAGTTTCTCAGTAATACTCTCATCTGCTGGTATAAAATTAGATGAATCAGTTTCATTGTTAGATGTTATAACTTCTTTCTTTCTAGCCATTCAGCCTCCATCCATTAGTTTATTATATTTTTTACTTATTTACCTAATAAGTATTTTCTAACATCATCCATTAGGATCAGGTTTAATAACTTTAACTCTTACTACATCAGTATCAGTACTAATGTCAGGACTTTCCTGATTTACATATTGAATAAATTCATAAATAATTTGATCTATATCAATTTTATCACTTTCAGAAATAAGCATCCAGACCTTCCTTTTTTATTATAGCATCTATTTCATCAGAGGACAATTCTTCATCATCTAATTCTTCATCATCTAATTCATCATCAATTTCATCATGGTTAAATTCTGCTTCTTCATCATCAATTTCATCAACTTCTTCTGGAATTTCATCTTCTATATCATCCAAATCAACAAATTCATTATCCATTTCTTCAGCTCCATAATTGTCATCAATTTTTTTAATAATAATTAATTTCTTCACTCCGCTTATTTCAGGTTCAAACTTATTTCCATTTATAAGTCCACTACCAACCCTTACAATTGAAATCATAAAAATGTTCTCCTATTTACAGCTTATATTCTGGATCTTTATTCAGATTTGATTCTTCTTTATTACTTATTTTACTTCCAGACAATGTATCCTTGAGCTTTTCAAAAAAAACCGAAAGATTCTCTTGACCACCATCTCTTATCTTTTCATTAATTCTACGAATGTCAACATCAATTAATTTAAATTTACTGATTGTAATTTCGTTAATCTCTTTATAATATCTATGTTTAATACTTTCAATTTCAGAGATTGAATTAAATACTTTTGTCAATAATTCTATATTATTTCTAATAGCATGAAAATATTTAGATTTTTTAATCTGATCTTTCTCTAATGTTATCAAATGTTCAATATGACGGTTTGCATTTTCTAATGATATTTTATGTGAAGTCAAATCAGTAATAAAATTATCCAAATGATCAATCTGTTGTTCTAATTGATTTTTCCTTTGCAAAAATTCAGCTTTAATTTCAGTCCTATTATCTATTTCCATATGTTATTTACCTATCTCACTTAAACAAATTCGAATGAATTTTTTTAACTGTTCAATAAAACTAATCTGTTCAATTCTAACTGAAGTAAGGGTCATTAAATTGATATATTCTCCTGAAAGAATTAAATTAACAAAATTTTCAGATATTCGTGATAATACTGGTTGTAGATATCCAGTTGAAAAAACATTTTTAAAAGGATACATTAACTCATCAAGAATAACTGATTTGACTAATTCAGGTTTAATTATCATATCATTATAAGATTTTGTTTTTGAATTAGCAATATGAACACATTTTAATAATTTAAATATAGTTGGAAGTTTTTTAATCTTCTCTAAAGTTTCTTCATTTATTATATCATTATTATACAATCGAATTAATTTAAACTCATTATTATCTAATTTGAAAATAGATTGTTTTGATTTTATATGAGCTGCCATGTATATGTCTTGAAATTCATTATTTATAATAACATTTTTAAATATTCGATAATTTAAACCAAGTTGTATATACATCGGCGAGAGCTTATAATATTTATCTACTTGTAAGTTATATAATACTTCTTTATAAAGTGATAAACGATTAGATGTCCCTGAACTAGTAATAAGATTATTAATATTCCAAAAATTTGAATAAATAGCGGTGACGTCTTGTTTCCTTCTAAAATAATAATGAAATATGCTATTAAATACGCCTTTATAAAAATTATCAATATTTCCAATAATCAATGGGTTGAATTTTTTTAACCCATTTCCAAGAAATTCTAATAAAACATTATATTTAATAACATCTTGATCCAAATAGAAAGAATTAACATAAACATTGACTAATTTTTTAGAATTTTGTTGTATCCTATTGTAAACATTTCTGATAATTGATTGTAGAAATTTACGCGTATCTGGAACATATTGCTGAAGGATATAAACTAAATAAGGAAATAAAATACGTGCTCTAAACTTGATATGGGTTAATTTTAAAACATTGTCATTATATCTTGTGAGGGCATTTACTGTCTGATATAATAAAAATAAACCTCTTGTTTTTAGTGATCTCATACTAAGTTGAGTAAAATGATGACGTTCTAAATCAACCCAGTAGCGATCTATCATTTTTGAATCGATATTAATAGTTTCAAATTTAACCGCTTTTTCTAAAACATTATTTCCATATCTATATAAAAGCTTATAAGAGATATCTATATCCGAACTGTCTTTACTCTCTATTCCTAAATCATCAAGATACACAATGCCTCCTCCCACTTCTAAAATATAAATAAGATTATTAATACTATTTCTATATAAAATTAGAAATGGAAAAAAGTATTTCCATATTTTATTTTGTAAAAAAAGATATTATAGAATTTTCAACAGTTTGATTTATAGAAGGGGCAATATCACTATTACTAGTTTTGCTATTAAATAAAGTTAGATTTTCAGCTCTATCAATGATATTGCTATCATTCATAATTGTCCATTTCTTATCTGAAAAAGTGGAAAAAACATCTTTACTTGTTTTTTCACCATAATTATGCCAGGTTCCAAAAAACATTTCACATAAAGAAATCATTATTCATCCTTTATAAATAATTAGTTAACACTGCAACTCCAACAACTCCAATTATTGGCAGTAATAAATCAAAAAACCATGAAGAAATTGGCCATACTCGATAATCTAGAAAACCCCACCATGGTAAATTGGACCTTTTACCATTACCATATTGTTGTATCCATCTATATTCAGCCTGAGCTATCTCACGACCAGCAAAAAAAGCTGAGGAGCTGAAAACTCCAATCCACAAATCATTAAAAATAAAGAATAAAATTAATTGTAAAATTAGAGCTTGAACAAGATGCGTGAAATCAGATAATTTCATAATAATTATCTCCTAACAAATTTTGTACACAAACTCAAATTAAATTTTATTCCCATATTCATAGGAATAATTGTTTCATAATCAATTGCTGGAATTTTAAAATATCTCACATAAGGAACAATGCATACACGACCTAAAAGTTCATAAAATTTCTTAGTATAAACATCTATATTTGAATTTCCTATAATTAAAATATGCAAAGCTTCTTTTATATCAAAATTAAAATTCCTAAAAAAATTTTTTGTTACATCATCCCATAGCTCTTGCCGATTTAAAACTTGATTATTATTAACTGGAAAAAACATATCAATTGGTCTTGTATTAAAAACATAATATCGATCTTTAATAAATTCAATAACAAAATGCCATGGTAACAAAGTAATATCAAATTGAGAATATAATTCTCTAAATCTTTTAAATATTAAAATTAAATCAATTTTAGAAGAATCAATAACAGGTAAAGGCCGAATAGGAAAAAAAGGATTATTATATGAATCTTGTATAATAAAACCTAATGGCCTTGGTTTAAATTTATTTGAAATTGCTGGATTGTCTTGACTTGAATCTATTCTACCAAGATTATTAACAATAAGACTATCAATATTTTTAATATCTTCTGTTATAATATTATACGTATCTACTAAATTAAATAACATAATTATTAAATCCTTGTTTTTTACCGGCCAGAGCTCCTTTTAAAAAACTCAGAATCATTAAATGATAATAAATTCGGTCCATCAGCTTCAGCTACATCAAGTATAGGTACAGGACCATTAATATTAACCATTCCTTGTATATTTATATTAGTGCCTTTAATATTAACAGTTGATGCACTAACATTAGCATTTCCATCAATCTTAATATCAGCTGATCCTTTAGTAGTTATTTTAACATTTTGTCCTGTTGTCACATTAATATTATCACTTGTTTTAATATTAATACCTGTTTCATCAATAATTACTGTTGTTCGGGTTTTATTAAAATAGACATGTATTGAATTTTTTGGAATATTTTTAGAACTAGAATTTCCATCATAAGCAGCAATAATATTATCATGAATTGGTGTTCTTAATAATAAATAAAAATCATCTCTTTCTATTGCTTCAAAAGGTAATGATTCTGAATACGAATCTGAAATTACTCTATCAACATATCCAGAATCAATATGATTCGAAAAAAATTTAACTATAACTGCCATTCCTGCTTGTAGTGGAAAATATGCCCCACAAATTCCTACAGCTGATGGAGATATTCGATTACGACAACTATGATTTTTCACCCAAATCCCATCACTAGTTTTTACATGTGGTTGTAGTTCAGATATATTTACTTTATACTTTCCTTGATGATTATTATCTTTATCAGGAAGAACAGTTCCAATAAATTCTCTATTAATTAATAATGTCATATTTTCCTCATAATTTACTTTCCGGGTGAAAGCATAGGAACAGTTTTACCTAATTGACCACCTACTCTACCTAATTCAATTATGTCATCTTCTGCTTTCCATTTGCGAAACCATGGTAATATTTTTGAATAAGTCCAACCAGTAAAAAAACCACCAATAACAGCATTCAAAAGAGCAATAGCAACAACTCCTGCTGTTGAAAAACTTCCATCTACTATAGCAGCTATTGTAGTAGCAGTAGCACCTATAACACCTCCAATAACACCACCTCTAATCCAACCATCTCTTATTCCTGTACGTTGAGCAGCAATTATATAATCCTTTACTACAGGATCATCAAAAAGGCCTCTATAAGTTGTTTGTTCAGTTGGAGTTAAAGATTTTGTTCCTTTTAAAACCATTTTTTTAGAAAGATTGAGAAACAATTTAACTTGTTTAAAATTAAAATAATCACTAGTATCAGCTACAGATTCATGTATTACATATGATAATATTGAAATCATTATTTTATTCCTTTGTCTAATTTCACTTCCCGATCTTTAGGTAATTTATTAATAAAATTATCAATTCTCTTATCAATTTGATTAAACCGTTTAGTAATTGGTCGTTCTGTTACATTTGGATTCTTATTTATAACATCAACGAGATTATGTTTTATTTCCAATTGATCTTCTATTTCTTTATTCAATTTTTGTGTTTTTAAAGTATTGCGGTCCAATTTATTAGACAATTTATTTATCCGACGAGATGATCTAGATCTAACAAATTCATCTTCTCCTGTCTTTTTTCTATAATCAACAAGAGATTTAACTTGTTGATGATTTTTTAATTGAGGATAAATAGATAATAATTGATCGCGAGTTTTAAATTCATCTTTAAGAACTTTTGGATTTACATGTTCTTGCTTCTCTTGTGAATTCTTATAAAATCGAGTTAAAGTATTTGTTGGTAATATTCCTTTATTTAAACTTTTTCTACGTTCTTTAGCTTCAAATGCTTCATGTCTATCAGACAAACCTGTAAAATCACGGTTTTTAACATCTTTTGGTTCATATAATAAAAGACGACCTTTATTTGTCATACTTTGAGTATAATCTTTATAATTTTTTCTTTCAGGTACATTTTGAGCTTTAACCGCTCCTGATTTTTTCATAATAATATCAGTACCTTTGTTGATACCATTAATATAATTAGTCATCGATTTTCTAATACCAGCTTGTGAAAGCTGTTGTAATCCTTTATTGGAAATATTACCAGTTAATGCTTTTTGTTTCCATTTACTAATCTCAAATAAATATATTAATGATAACATATATTATATCCTTTTAAAAAGAATCCTAAAAATATTTTTTTAAATATTTTTAGGATTCTTAAAAATTAAAATTAAGCAAGATAACTGATCTTATTTACTCTTCTGGAACCACTACCAAGCTCAACAAAAGTATGAACTGGTGCAAGAACAAAATCAACATTTCCACCACTATCAACACAACGCATAACTGTCATCATAGCTTTCTTATCAGTACTAATCAATTTTCCACTTATAAAATAAGCAGCATCAAAAGCTACTTCAGTATTAGCAGCTACACGATAATTTGTTGCTCCTGTAATTATAGTCAGAGTATCATCAAGATTAAAAGATGAAATAACCGTAGTCGGAAATTCATTCAACCCAATTAGAAAATAATTCTGAGATGCAATAGTCGTAGAACGAGTCGTTAGAGTTTTGAGATAAGTTGCTAAATTAATCACATTAGTAGTAGTTGGTAAAGCAGTAATAGTTTCTTCAACAAATTTAGCTTTAATAGTAATATCCAAAGCTGTTCCACCAGCAAGTCCACCAGTTATTTTAAATTTACTTTTTGCTGGAAATATTATAGGTTCATACATAAAATCAACTTGTCCATCAACAAAAGTTGTAGACAAATCAGTATATTTAATTGTATCCAAATCCACATATGAACCACCAAAAAGTTTTCGTTTAATAGTTATAACAACATCATTTTTAGTTGTGGAACCTGTTGAAGTATATCTAAAATTAGACATGTATAAATTTTTATTTCTAGGAACACAATAAAAGGCATTAAATGACTGTTTACTACCAATATCAATCACTGCTTGTACTTTTGTCAAATCATCAGGAACACCAGCAGTAATAGCACTATTATAATAAACGTATAATTTTCCAGAAAGAGCTGCAGGAATAGTTACACTGTTAATAGCAAGAAATGCTTTAGTTCCAGTAACCTTAGTTCGCCCATCAGTTGCATTAGTATTAATAACTTCTACAATTTCGTCATAATTTGCATTAACACCAGTAATAGTAACAGATTTATTAACATCAGTTGCCTGATTAGATGAAGAAATACAAACAACAGCAGCTGTTGTTGCTTCAGTTAAATCCTGTGAAGCAACAGTCCCCTGACCCCAAATAAATTTAGCAGCACCAGCAAGAGCTCCATTTTGACCAATAATTGTTCTATGATCATATCTCTGCTGATTTGCACGTGCTATTTCAAAATAAAAATCATTTGAATAAAGTGAATGTAATTTTCCCATAATTTCTCCTTAAATAAATTGATTATTTTTTAAGATTTTTTACTATTGTTAAGTCATATTTATTTTTATCCATATAATGATCAATTATATTTTCTATTGAACTTATTATTTTTTCATTTATTGGAATATTTACACCTCCAATGAAATTAATTGGATATTTTAAAATAATTATTAAAGGAATAAAATAATCCAAAGGACCGAATAAACAATAAAAACCCATTGATTTAAGCATTTTTAAAAGAGACATTGTTAAAACATTTGGTGAATCAGTAATAATCCTCATATCAATAAATATTTTTGAAATGTCTTTCATTGATGTATAGTTTTCTATTTTGTCTAAAGCCGGCAAGAGTTCAGTAAGATATTCTTTTTTAATAATCTGAGAATAATCTTTTTCTAAAATTGATAAAATATAACCATGTTTCTCTTTCAAAAAATGTTTATAATACATATATATCGAAACAATATGTACTAACACTGATTGTTTTTCTGAATATAATTTTTCATGACCAATTGCTTTTACAAATATCATATATAAATAAGTCGATAAAAGTTTATGCAAATCCTTATTTTTTCGAATTTCAGATCTATTATTAAGTATTGTTGAGCGCAATAGACCGAAATAAACAGCATAAACACATTCATCAATCGAATTACATATTCCGCTTTGTGGATCAATCTTTAATTGTTGCGTATCCAAAGCAAAACCTGCAATTTTACGATCAGTCGTGTTCAAAGGTCTAATAATAATATTATCAATTTTAGTTTTTGCAATTCCTAAAAAAATTAAATTCTTATTATAAATATTCATAACATGAGTTTTGACTTTATCATTAGGCAATTTTGTCAAATAATGAAAAAAATCTCCATCAAATGTTGAGTAAATTTCGCTATTTTCTGAATCTCTTTTAAGAATAAATATTTTCTGCTCACTAGAGGATAAAATTGGATTTACATCGGAATCTGCATAGAAATCAGGTACGAATTTTAAATTTAAATCAAACATATATATCTCCAATTTTGTTTACAAATCTGACGTGTTTAAAATTTTTATAATCGACTGTCTATAAGGGGCAATTATAACTCTTTGATTTTTTATAAGTTGAAATTTAACAGGAACAAATTCTAAAAAACTTTTGATATTATTAACAAGCATAATTACAGGATAAAATGAAGGTTCTTCATAACAGTCTAAACAAAAAACCATTGGGCGTTGACTCCAACTATCATTTTTAAATTCATAAAGATTCGATTCTTTTCTAAGAGCTGATAAATTAGTAAAAAACACATTACCAAAAATTGGTTTAGTAAATTCTTTAAAAATACTTTTTACAATATCTGATTGATTCGCAAAATGTTCTGTTAATGAAATAGTTTGATTATCCATTTAGTCTCTCATTTTTTCTAATATTCGACTTTTTTATATAGAAATAATAATATAGTAGTACTTGTAAAAACATCTTTTATTATTATTTAAAAACAAAAAAGGAGAAAAAACAAATGTTTAATGATTCACAAAACAGTAAAGCTTTGCATGAAGTTATGAATGAAGTGTTATGGAATTGTGGTTTACAAGTAAATGGAATCGATGTTGGAATACCTTATATAACAGGTACTCCAGGTGGAGGAAAAACTGCAAGTATTCATCAATTAAGTATTCAATATAATTTTGGAATAATCTCAACTCACTTGGCATTAAAACCTATTGAAGAGACAGGAGGTATTCCGCAATTTGATACTATTTTGATTAACGGAAAACCAGTACTTGGTACAATTTGGTCTTTTCCAGATATTATGAAATTCCTTTATGAGTTATCAGAAAAGAAAAAAGATTCAATAATCATTTGGTTATTAGATGATTCGCATTTATTATTACCTTTTCACATGGGACTTCTATATGAATTATTCACAGAAAGGACATTAAGAGGTTATCCATTGCCAAAAAATTGTGCTATAATAATGGCTGGTAATACAAGTAATAAATCTGGCGCAAAGACATTATTCAGTGCAATCGTTAACAGATGTGTATTAATGCCTACTCATGTTGATTTTGATAATTGGAAAAACAATTTTGCAATACGTCAAAATATTCATCCTGGAGTAATTTCATTCTTAGGAAATATTCAGTATCAGAAATTTTTTCATGAAGAAGAACAAACAAGCATTGCTTGGGGATCTCCAAGATCATGGACTAGGTTTGCAAATGAGATCAAATCAAGAGAAGAACATCATAAAAAAATAATAGGTATCGATACATGCTTATATCTTGGAACGGGATATGTTGGAAAAGAAGGAGCATCTGAATTCACAACTTATTATAAAATATATTCTGAGTTTGATATAGAAAATATCTTTGCAAATTATAAAACATATACTTTACCAACAGACGGAGTTAAAGCTTATGCTTTAGCTTATGCACTGATAGTGAATTTCATTGGAAGAGAAGATAAAGAAAAAATACTACCAAACATATCACATATAATTCAACTTTTTATGGAAACTGCTACAGAATTATCAATTATGATGATCAAGGAATTAAAACAAGCAGAAAAAATCCATGGAAAGAAAAATATGATTGGAAAAATAATCTCTATTATTCAAAAAAATAATCCTACTCTTATTAATGATACATTAAAAGAAATAATCAGTTTAGAAAACAGTATGAGGTAAAACTATGAATGAAACAGAAAAATTAATTCGAAAAGTGAAAATAAAATTATTTACAAATTCTTTAATTTTCTTTGGAATGTGTGCTAATAAATTTTCATGGAAAATAGAAGAATTTGATCCTGCTTTAGAAGGATATGTTACTCTTGATAAACTAACAAATATTGAAAGTGGCAATATCTATATCAATAAATATTATATTGATAATAATGATTATGATCATAATAATTTAGCTTATTTAATTTGTCATGAGTTATTACACATATTAAATAAACATGGATTAAGGATAGAACAAAGAAAAAAAGAAACTTGGAACGTTGCCTGTGATCATGTTATTGAATCATATTTAAAAAAAAATTTATCACATATTATAAAACCATATCAGAATAAATATAATATAATCAATGAGATAGAACAATCATATCCAAATTGTACTGCTGAATTCGTTTATAATTGGCTTGAACAGAATGAATCAAAAATTAAGATTAATCCTGCAGCAAATTCATTAATTAGTGTATGTAATGGAGAAACAAATCAATTATTGTTTAATGTAAAAGATAATATAGATCATACTAATAATGAATCCAATGATCAATTTATAAGAGAAGCTAGAGCTTTATTTCAACATATTAAAAATAAAGGAAATATTGGATCATCATTAATAACCTATCTAGATAATATATTAAAAGTTAATATTCCATGGGATACAATTGTTGAAAAATCAATTAAGACTAATGTAATAATGAAGCCTGATGATCGTAGTTGGAGAAGATTAAATAAATATTTTACTCCACATAAAATAAATTTACCTGGACAAAGTCTTATAGAAGATGTAGAAGGAACAGGTATTATTATAATTGGATGTGATTCATCTGCTTCTATTAATAATAACACTTTAAAGAAATTTTCAAGTATTATTGAAAAAAGTATGGAATATTATAAAAGTATACATTTATTAGTTCATGATGTAGAAATTCAACAAAGAAAAATATTTGATAAGGAAACAATTCATGAATTTTATAAATTTCTATCAAATAGTGGATACACAGGTCGAGGAGGTACATCTCATAAATATTTATTTAGAGAAATACAAGATGAATATTGGGAGAATAATAAAAATGAATTAAGTATGGTTATAAGTTTAACTGATGGTTTTTCAGATATAGAAGAATTTTATGATAAATATGAATGGATTAAAAATAAAATTCCATTAATATTTATCATTACTGAAGAAGGAACAGAATTAAACTTAGATCCAACAATAGGAGCTATATCACAAATTAGAATAAATAAATATTAAATTTTATCGGCAAGATCAAGTTAAAGATCTTGCCGATAAAATTTTTATTAATTCTAAAAAAACTATTTTTGAGTTCTTAAAATTCGTGGAGCTTTAAATCCAATTTTATCATTATCATTCATTGGACGTGGAATTAATCTTTTAATAGACTCAGTTCCATGATTAATTTTTTTTATCACATCAGCTCTTACCGGTGAAAATTGAATTGATCTCCGTTTCCCCATAATATTCGAAATACTGTTTGCAAACCTACCAATTACACCTTCATTTAATAAAAATAAATAATTAAGTGAAATCATAATTACTCTTTCTTTCATTTCATATGTTTATAAACATCATTTCCAGTAAGTAAAATATCTGGTAACAAATCATAATTTATAGTATTTTTCTTATCATTTTCACCAAATTTTTTTATTATTGCATCTTTCTTTTTTTTATTATACATTGATTTAATACCAATAGCAGCTACAATTCCTGCGGCTACTGTTATTCCTACTTTTGCAAGTTCATTATCTTGATTTATTTCAGTTAATATACTATTAAGTATCCTCATAATATATTTTTCCTAAAAATTTACAAATATTCATTAATTCCTTCTTCATCAATAATTTCATTCTCGTTAATTACATTACCATAAAGATTTGAAATTTCAGTTACAAATTGTGATGTTGCAACTTCAGTAAACACTCTGATATTTTTATATGTATCATCAACACTTTCACCAATAAATTCTTCTGGATGAGTCAAAACAAATGATTTTGCATCTTTTCGAAAGTCATTTATAAGATCTGTTGCTTCAACAATCATTTCACCATTATTATCAATGATGTGTCCATTTGATTCTAAAAGTTCACTAATTCTATCATACATAAAATTATACTCCTTTTTAAAAAAATTTTTAAATACCATATAATAATTTATTTCGTTCTTCCATTTTGTTTTTAGAAATTTCTAATTTGTTAAGCATTTTCTCTTTTTTCTCTTTTTGTGCTTTTTCTATATCACGACGCTCATTATCTATATCACCAATAGCGTATCTTAAATCTCTTCTTTTTCGTGTCATTTCTGATATTAAAGGTTTAATAACATCATTTTTATACGCTTTTATTTGATCACTTTTTGTATTAAAATTAGCTATTATATCTTTTCGTGCTTGTTTCTGTTGAACAGGGTCAACTATACTATTAGCACTAGCCACACCTATATCAAATTCTTTTACTCTATCTTTTATCATTGTTCTTAGTTTAGTAAATGGAGAAATCAATTCATTATATTGATTTTTAATGCCAACTTCTTTCAATTTTAATAATTCATTTTTATAATTAGCATTATTATCTATTAATTTATTTCTCATCTTTATATGTTTGTCCAATTTCTCTATTTTATTTTGTAAGTTTTCGGCTCTTTTATCATTACGATTTTTACGATTAGATTGTACTTGTTTAATTAATTGATTACCAGTCTGTTCCATTTCATTAGCAACCTGCCTGTAATTAACAGGATCAAGTACCCTAAGTTTTTCAGCACGTGCTTTTATTTTATGTCCTTTTTTAAGCTGTTTGTTATCTTTTCTTTCATCCAGTTTTCGAATAAAATAACCCAAACCACTCAAAGCAGTTTTCCTAATTGGTTCATATTTATTTTTTATATATTGAGCAGCATTATTAAATCCATCTTTAACTGCAGTATAAAAATTAGGACCTTCTTTCCCAGATTTCCAATCTTTTAATCTTTGCATTAAAGTAGGAGGTCCAGGAGGTCTTTTCATTCCTGAAATACCTTTTTGATTAGGTGGTGGTTGTGGTTGTGTCGGAGTAGCTGATGGTTGATTAGCTGATGTGTTTGTTGCTTGTTTTTTCCTTCGTGTTGGTTTAGATGGTGCTGGTTTAGCTGATGGTTGATTAGGTGGTGGTTGTGGTTGTTTTTTATTTCGTGATTTTTTAGATGGTTGTTGTTTAGATGATGATACTTCAGTAATAACCATTGGTATATATCTAGTCATTTCATTGGCAAAAGTTTCAGTTATAGCAGAAATAAAAAAATCATCATATTTTAACGATTCTTCATAATCAGTTTCCATTAACTCAAGATAAGTACCAATGGCTTCCATATTTTCTTTTGACTCAATGCATACTTTTTCAACTGTATCAGTAAGAATAGTCTCCAAAATAACATCATCAAAATGATCAAAAGCTTCAAGCAAAATTTCAGAATCAGTATTATTCATTAAACTATTCCTTTGATATTGGAGTTATTTTTTACTCTTTGCTTGTGCTCGTTTATTGCGAGCTCTAACAATTTCTGTATTACGTATGTGTTTTGGAATAAACTTCTTCCCAGTAGCAGCGGAGCGTATTATTCCACTCAAAGCTCTATTACCGATAATTTGAGACTTCTCTTTTACATAATCTTTAGCTCTATTAAATCCACTTTTAATAGCTTTATATATATTACCAGGAGTTTTCCATCCTTTCCAATTTTTTATTCGATCCATTAATCTTAATTTTGATGATTTACCTGGTTCTGGTTTTAGAAACGGAATCAAATCATAATAATTTTTTTTGTGCTCGATTAATTTTGGTTTTGATGATTTACCTGGTTCTGGTTTTGGAGACGCATCATTATAATTTTTTCTCTGCTCGATTAATTCTGGTTTTAGAAACGGAATCAAATCATAATAATTTTTTCTCTGCTCGATTAATTTTGGTTTTGATGATTTACCTGGTTCTGGTTTTAGAAACGCATGATTATAATTATAATTTTTTCCCCCCTCGGTTAATTTTGGTTTTAGAAACGGAATCAAATGATCATAATTTTTTTTGTGCTCGATTAATTTTGGTTTTGATTCTGGATCTGGTTTTGGAGACGCACTACTAGATAACTGTTCTTGAGGATCATTTCCCATAGACATTTTATTTTTATCAAATTCTCTCTGCTGTCTTAAACTGGATTTAATAACTGATCTCGGTGCTAGTCTAGCGTTTTGGTTTGAGGACATGTTATAACCATGCTTAGGAAGTCTTGATGCTTCAGTAATAACCATTGGTATATATCTAGTCATTTCATTGGCAAAAGTTTCAGTTATAGCAGAAATAAAAGAATCATTATATTTTAAAGATTCTTCATAATCAGTTTCCATTAACTCAAGATAAGTACCAATGGCTTCCATATTTTCTTTTGACTCAATGCATACTTTTTCAACTGTATCAGTAAGAATAGTCTCCAAAATAACATCATCAAAATAATCAAAAGCTTCAAGCAAAATTTCAGAATTGGTATTATTCATTAAACTATTCCTTTGATATTGGAGTTATTTTTTACTCTTTGCTCGTGCTTGTTCTTGTGCTTTTACTCGTGCTTGTTCTTGTGCTTGTGCTTGTGCTTTTACTCGTTTAATGCGAGCTCTAACAATTTCTGTATTACGTATGTGTTTTGGAATAAACTTCTTCGTAGTAGCAGCGGAGCGTATTATTCCACTCAAAGCTCTATTACCGATAATTTGAGCCTTCTCTTTTACATAATCTTTAGCTCTATTAAATCCACTTTTAACAGCATTATAAATATTACCAGGAGTTTTCCATCCTTTCCAATTTTTTATTCGATCCATTAATCTTAATTTTGGTGATTTATCTGGTTCCTGTCTTAATCCGGATGATTTACCTGGTTCCGGTGCTGGTGCTAGTTTAGCGTTTCGGTTTGGGGACATGTAATAACCATACTCTCTAGTAACTCTTGATGTTTCAGTAATAACCATTGGTATATATCTAGTCATTTCATTGGCAAAAGTTTCAGTTATAGCAGAAATAAAAGAATCATTATATTTTAAAGATTCTTCATAATCAGTTTCCATTAACTCAAGATAAGCACCAATGGCTTCCATATTTTCTTTTGACTCAATGCATACTTTTTCAACTGTATCAGTAAGAATAGTCTCCAAAATAACATCATCAAAATAATCAAAAGTTTCAAGCAAAATTTCAGAATTAGTATTATTCATTAAACTATTCCTTTTTTTTTATTTTATTAATGTTTATTTTTTTACTTTCTTCATTCTTTTACGAAGAGCCAACGCTCCAGCTCCAGCGGCCAAAGCTGCTGCAACTGCTGCTGATATTTTTGGATTATCTTGTACTGCAGCCATAAGAGCTTTTGATTTTCCGCTTATATAATCTCCTGCTGCTGCAATTCCTTCTTTAGACACTTTGCTTGGATCGTATTTATTATCACCTGGCTCAAAATCACCACTATTTAACTTCTCTTGAAATTTTTTCACTTTTTCAGAAGGAGTAAAAATGCTTTTTATCCTTTTAGAAAAATTTGGATCATATCCGCTATTACCTGGCTCAAAATCACCACTATTTATCTTTTCCTGAACTTTTCTCACTTTTTCAGAAGGAAAAACAGTTTCTTCGTTAATTACATTTTTAATCGATTCGTTAATAATTTGATTAATATTCATTTTTATTTCCTTTTTTTAAAAAAATTAATAAGTTGTTTTGTAAATAAACATCGTAAAACACATTTATTACATCAATATTACTTTTTGTTATAAAACTCAAATAACACAATTAGAAAGATATTAACTAAATTTGATTGGTTTTTAAATATTTTTTATTAATTAATCAAAGAAATTCTCTTAGTATTAATTATTGTTACTGAATAGTTTACAACTGTTGTTTACGTTTTCTCATTAGTAAAGCAGCAGCACCAACACCTGCAGCTAATCCAGCTGCACCTGGTTGTTCGCTTGCAAAATCAACAACTCTTTTTCCTATATTACCAATTTCTTCACCTACTCTAGATGCTCCTTTTTGTACTGCAATTCCAGCAGTTTCTTGACCTGAAATTTCATCATCATCTATTTCAGGTTGTTCAGTAGGTGTACTAGTTGTTTTTTTTCTAACTGCTTTTTTACTAACCTCTTCTTTTTGTTGTTGAGATGTTTCAGGTATTTCTTCTCGATCTTTTGAATTTAGTTGTGCATATCTACTTTGAAATTTTGGATTATTTTTTGGCATCCAGCTACTATCCCAGAAACTTTCTTCTTCTTGTTCAGTAGGTTTACTATCTGCTTTTTTACTAACCACTTTTTTTTGTGCAACAGGCTCAGTGTCGTCCCATCTAGAGGAAAATCTTGCTGCATCCGCTTCTCTCATTGCGTTTGTTCTGTCACCAAGCAAACTTTCTCTAATAATAACTTTTTCACTATTTTGATTTAATGGATTATTTCTAAAACTATTGTTTATTTCATTTATTAAAAAATAAGATCTAAGTGAGATCATTATTCGCTCCTTTAATTATACAAAAGATAATTTTCATATAATTAAAAACTAATTTTACATAATTGTATGAAAATATATTAG
>Ga0209835_1000115_pt1 | contig 54798 bp, 56 predicted proteins | sample LakKivwa52mmetaG_FD_184138 | JGI IMG/M metagenome (GOLD analysis project Ga0209835, IMG submission 184138) | Anoxic lake water microbial communities from Lake Kivu, Rwanda to study Microbial Dark Matter (Phase II) - Lake Kivu water 52m metaG... | ecosystem: Environmental > Aquatic > Freshwater >...
AAAATATTGAACCTTTCGGTGATTTATAAAGGTCTTAGAATTGAATTGACATAAACATTGGAAAATCTCCCCTCGCCCCTCTTTGTCAAAGAGGGGTAATTCCTTCCTTTAGCAAAGGGAAGTGGGAGGGATTTTACAAATCAATCCAGTTACCGCATATCAGTGGCCCAGGCTTTTTGTGTATTTCACTCCTTAATCATTCCGCCTCAGAACTATCCTGCAGTCAATATAGGTAGGTGTAGTCCTGCAAGACCTAACAGGAATATCATTCGGGTAGGTTTTGTCCCGAAAGCCAATTCAATTTTCTGACCGATTCTTCTTCGGATTGATGGGTCAAGTTTTTTGAACGACCCTTCTGCGGTTGGAAGGAATATTACTCGATACACAATTCTTTTCTGAGGGATTCGCAACTTTTCCCTTTTCCAAGAAGGTCCCCTTTTCTTGCCTTCCGCATATCCGGTCCCGCGAACTCCTCCGCCTTTACGATAGACGGCAAGCCCGGTAGCTTGGTGCGTGTCGGTGGGCGATGTTGATCAAATTGCAATTTCAAAAGAAATCCTGTCAAAGCCCACCTGGGGGATCTTTTTGTCTCCTGTTTCCGTTACGTCTACGATCCCCATCTCCTGGAGATAGGATACATCCTGCAGCACATTCTTCAGGTCCCGGTGCAGCAACTTTGCGAGCGCATAAACAGACTGCGGTTTTTTGTCCTTAATGGTCTTCAGGAGTTCCAGCCTTCGCTCAGTCAATACCCGTCTCATTTCCTTGAGGTTGCTGAAATATACGGCCGTTTTTTGCTTGACCGCTTTCCCCTTCGAGACCTGCTCAAATACCTCGCCGGCTTCCCGCAGTGTTTCGTCGAGGCTCTTGATCCCAATGTAAACTTTTTTAATCTTCATCCCATTCCTTCCCTCGTATGCCTTGAACATCCTTCTTGAAGTCATCGAGGAGCCTCAAATATCAACAAACCGATAAGCTTCTTCCCGATCTATTAAATGCCGATGGTAACCTCTGCCTTCGGCATTATCGTACCCGATCAGCCTTTTCCCGTTCTTGATATAGACAATAGAAAATTTAACACCATGAGGTTTATCGCCTGACTTCGGTACCTGCCATACCTTTGCTTCTACGATTTCATCACCTTTCATTTCTTTGGTGTGCAAGATGAGTTTTGCCTTCATGGTTGGTATTGTATACCCTCCATTCCATTAAGTCAACCTTTCTGGTCAGCCAGCGCCTTGGACATCGTCAAGCAGTTGTTTGATCCTGCGGCCACCGAACGGTAATCTGCCTCCTTGCCATCCATCACTTCCTCCAGTATTCTTTCTATTTGAGGGAGCATGGAAGGAACCTATGTTTGAGGGTTGGACCCCAAAGGATTTTAGCTGAAAGATTTTAAGAGAACTAAGCCAGACACTTGCATCACCCTATCTTCCCATCTCCGTGTTTCCTTTTATTGCCATTTTCCCTTGTTGACAATCTCTTCAAATTGATATACGATATATACAAAATATACATTTAAATTGGAGGTTATCTATGACAACCCAGATGATCATCCGGATGGATTCCGAGATGAAGAACAGGCTCAATAAACTTGCAAGGGTGGAGGGCAAAACGACGAGCCAGATGGTTAGGGAACTCATTGATGACTATATGCGGGAGAAAGATATTGGCACCTATATCGATAACCTTTGGGATCGGATCGGAGGAAAAATGAAGGCAAAAGGAATCAACCCAGTGGGTATCAATAGGGCGATCAAGGAATCGAGAAAAAGTCGATGATAAGGGTTGTCATCGATACCAATATCTTTGTCTCTTCTTTTTTTGGGGGTAATCCCAAAAAAATCATCGACCTCTGGAAAAACGAAGAGATTGCCCTTTGCCTATCAAAAGATATCCTTGATGAGTATATAGATGTTCTGCAAAGAGTCGGGTTAAAGGACGAAAATGAAATTGAGGAACTTCTCTCTTTTTTTGCTAAAGGGTTTAACATCCTCTTTACGACAAATACACCGAAGATAAAAGCAGTCAAAGATGATCCTGACGACGATAAATTCATCGAATGCGCCGTGGCGTTAAAAGCAGACGTTATTATCACAGGAGATAAGGCATTAAAAACGATCGGTAAATATATGGGGATTAAGATATTAACCCCTCAGGAGTTCTTAAAGACCCATAAAATTGACTGAAACAGCAGTGTATTTTATCTGTTTCTCCCTATCACCCTATCTTCCCACCTCCTTATCAATTCCTTGCAGCAGTGCATCTCTTAATATCTGGATGGGGTGCAGCACCTTCAAGCCTGTGAGGTGGCGGATCTGCATGCGACAGCCTTCGCAATCCGTAAGGACAATCTCGGGTTTTAAACGGTCAATCGCTTCCTTTAAATCCTTCCCTATCTCCTGAGAGATTTCATACTTTTCCTTTTTGAAGCCGAAGGTCCCCCCCAGGCCGCAACAATCTGCTTCGATGTTGTCGATTTGAAGACCGGGGATGAGTCGCAGGATTTCGAGGGCGGGAAGCCCAATCCCAAGAGACCTGAGATGGCAGGGGGCAAAGTAGGCGGCTTTTATCGGGAGTTTCTTAAAACGGGAATTCAGATTCCCTGATTCTAATAAGTTTCGGAGATACTCAAAGAGATCGAAAGTATGTTTGGCAACTTCCTCCGATCCCGGAATATTTAAGAGGTGGCTATACTCATGCTTAATCATATGGCCGCAACTGGTTGAGGAGAAGATGATGTCTGACCCTGATTGGATGGCTTGAAGAAGAGAGGGGACGTTCTTCAGAGCCATTTTTCTTGCCCCGTTAAAATCGCCGTTGCCGAGCATGGGGATACCACAGCATTCCTGAGGCGGCAAGAAGACTTCAAAACCGTTGGCCTCAAGGACCTGGACCGTTGCTTTTCCAACCTCTACTTCGTTCGTGTTGATGTAACAGCCATAGAAATAGGCAATCTTTTTTTGCCCTTTTGATGGGTGGCTTTTAAACCATTGCCTAAACGTTGAAGATTGATAAGCGGGAAGTTCTCTTCTCCTGTCTATCCCTAAAATGGATTCCACAAACCATTTGACGACACCGTTTTGGAAAAGACGATTGAGGACAGAGGAGGAAAATGACCCAATCTGGCCAAAGAGATAAGAATGAGTCAGCAGCCAATCTCGAAGGGGCCGTCCTTTTTCATCAAGATACTTGGCTTTGGCAATCAGGTTCATTTCAGAGATGGAAACACCTGAGGGGCAAACCAGATCACAGAGATGACACCCAATGCAGAGATCAATCCATTGATCCACAGATGGGTCCCCTGGTTTCCGAAATCGTTCGGCTCCCGGGCCTGCGTGTTTCGGGCCCGGAAAAAGCGGAGTGACCCGTGAAACCGGGCAGACTGCCATGCAGGTGGCACAGCGAATACAAACATCAGAGTTAGTTTTAGGCCATGAGTTATGCATCGTTAAATCGTTGGAATGTCAAATTGCAAAGTTCAAATGTCAAATCAAATCCAAAACTCAAATGAGATGCCGAAACAATACTGAATCAAGTTCAGCACAAGGTTCGGCATGACAAGTGTGTCATTCTGAACTTGTTTCAGAATCCCATTTTGGACTTTGACATTCATTTGAAATTTGGGTTTTGAAATTTGGATTTATTGTTATCCCTCCATTGCTTTTTTTGCTGACCAATACCCTGTGGCAATTTCGATTCCTTCTCTCGATTTCTCATCCATGCAATCATGTCCTGCCAGGATCGTGCCTGCCACCCAGACATTTTCCAATATCGGCTTTCCTCTCTCGTCAATGGGATGGAGGGAAGAATCGGTTAAAATACCCATCCGGTGGATGGGATGTTTATCGAAGAAAGACCTTCCAAACCAATCTTCCTGTGACCCGGGCTGGGAGACAGGTAGATTGAAGATGGGTTCCAATATCCTTTCCCGGTCGGCCTTCAATCCCCCTCCCATAAAACGTCCTGTGGCAAGAATGTAATGATCCGCTGAATAGGAGGTGGTGACAGGGGGGTGAGCTATTTCAATCCCCTCACACCTTTTCTCATTCAACGTTACTTTTGAAACAGGATGACCAATGAGAAAAGTCACACCTCTCCGGATCAGCCGGTCTTTAAATCGATTAAAGATTCTCATCCCGGGGATGGAGGGTGGAAGAATAGGGATCTCGAACACAGAGGCCCCAATCTTCTTTTCCAAATCTTTTCTCACCCCCATGGGATCATTTACCCCCAAAACAGCAGGAAAGCCAATTAATTCCTCATCGCGAATCTGTTTTTTAACCTCTGTGCCGATGAATTCCCTGAAAGAAGGCTGTTCCATCCACCTTGCAAGGGCTGTTGCGGTGATCTCTGTTGGAGGGCTTTCGGGTAGAGAGAGGGTAGCTCCCCGGCATTCGAATGAATCAGCCAAACGCTGAGAATAAAAATCCTTATAACCTTTGAATCCTATGAGAAGCGTTTTTTTCTCTTTGAGGGCTATCCCCCTCATCATGGTGGATGGAATGAGGTGGGTCGGTCGAAATGTTCCTACGCCCGTGGGGATCAGGCTATTTGTTTCATTTCGTGATTGAAAAGTGTAGGGTGGCGGAAAGAGAGAGTTAAATGAAGAAAGCGCCTCCTCGATCTTTTCTACCCCCACTTTTCCGTAAGGATGTTCAGGATGATCATAAATCCACTGAGAGAGGCCATCTCTTAGCCTTGTCGTTTCTGGTCCCGCTAAAAGCGGGATTCCCAATACATCGATCGTGTTGGAGAAGAGGGTAAGGCAGCCCAGTCCTTTTCCGATGATCAGGACCTTCTTGCCGGCCTCTACCGCTGTTTTAGCCGCCATCAGCCCGGAAAGGCCCATACCGATGATGATGAGATCGTAGTGCATACTTATTTAAACAGGGTTCCAGGATTCGGGGGTTCTAGGGTTCCAGGGTTTCCTAACTTGAACCCTTGCCCCCTTGACCCCTTGAACCCTATAAATTAAATATTCCTTTATAAATTCCTTCCATCAGTTCTTCTTCCTTGACAGCCGAACCCCAGAGGATCGGTCGAATTCCCTTCCACCTCTCTTCGAGAAATCCCTTCAATATATTGTTAGAATCTCCCTCAGCCAATCCCGACTCGTTTAATATTCCCAATAGCCGATAGACGCAGAAGCCTCCCTGGCAGGTTCCTTTGGCGAGCCGGGTCCGGTGGAGGATATCCTGAAGATTTTTCAATTTCCCTTCCTTCAAGACTTCTTCAACCTCTTCTTTCCGGACCAGCTCACAATCACATAGTGTCTCCGATTTGCCCAATGTTTTAAGCCGGTCTTTGAGGCCTGAAAATTTCCCGGCGCCCGAAAGAGGTTTTAAATGGGTGGAGCAAGGAGCATGGATCCCCATCTTTTGGCAGAGAAGGTCTGAAGTTTTTTCCGCCATCAACCGGTAGGTGACCAGTTTACCGCCGGTGATGGTGATCAGATTTTTTATCCCATCTTTCTTTCCGTGATCGATCAGAACAAATCCCCGGCTGATGGCCCGATCATCGCCTTTTTCTTCGGATTGGAAGAGAGGCCTGATGCCGGCGTAGGCGCGGATGAATCGGGCCTCTTCGATGGCCGGAATCATTCTTGATGTTTCTCTGATCAATCGGGAGACTTCCTGAGGAGTGACCTCAAAGTTCTCGGCGTCTTCAAGACGGACGGAAGTTGTCCCCAGAATGGAGACAGTATGGTTTGGGACGATGATATCTCCGTCGGAGGGAGGCCGGCAACGGTTGATCACCCTGTGAGTGAGCCTCTGGTTGGTGATGAGCATCGAACCCTTTGAAAGGGCCATCGCCACCCGAAGACCTGCCAATTTCAGGAGTTCGTCTGCCCAGGCTCCGGTGGCATTGATGATATGAGAGGCTTCAATCTGATACTCCTCTCCATGGAGAAGGTCTTTTGCGAGAACGGTTTTTACCTTATTTTCCTCCATGAGAAGCGAAGTGACCCCGGTATGTAGAAGAAATTTTCCTCCGTAGGTTTCTGCATCCTTGGCATTCGAGAGGACCAGTTCGAATGGATCGATGGCGCCATCCGGAACCTTGACCGCGCTCAGAAGAGTAGGAGTGAGTCCGGGCTCCAGGAAAAGAGCTTCGTCACGGGAAAGGAGATGGGCGGGAACATTGGCGTCTTTGCAGGCCTGAATGAATCGATCCCTGAAATCGGGGCCGTCTTCCGGAAGAGAGACGAAAAATCCGTCTGTTTCCTCGATGCAGTGTGGGGCAATTTTCCTCAGAATCCTGTTTTCAGCAATGCACTCACGCGCCGCTTCAGGGTCGGAGACCACATATCTTCCACCGCTGTGAAAGAGGCCATGATTTCTTCCGGAGGCTCCTGATAAAAAATCTCCCTTTTCGATCAGGAGAGAAGGAATTCCCCTCAGCGATAAGTCTCTCAGTATCCCCGCACCAGTGGCCCCGCCACCAATGATCAGAATCTCTGTCTGAAGTTTCATTGAACCCTTAAATAACGAGGTTTTCCTCTGTTTGTCAAGAAAAAGAGAGAGCTCTGAAAAACTATTTTTAGCTCTCTGATTGCTTAGAAAATAAATCTCAAATCCCCCGTCGCCCCCCTTTGTCAAAGGGGGGTAATGGGGGGTTAAAGATTTTCATTGTTCGAAGGTGACGAACCCGTCATGAAAAATTGCACAGATTTTAAAAAAAACAATTCAATAGATTTATCAGAGATTTCTGGAATTTTTTATAAATCTTCAGGGGGGGTTGACTTTTTGGGATGATTGAATAGAATGAATGAAGCTGACTATGGCCGAGATTCCGAAAACCCGACATCCCTTTCTTGATTTAGTCCATGTGGCTTTTATCCTTACGGACCTCCACTCAAAAATCCTTTATGCCAACCGTTATGCGGAACATCTCTTCGGCTATATGAGAGAAGAGATGGAAGGGCAGAGGATCCGAGTTCTTTTCTTTGAAGATGACCTGAAATATTTTCTGCCCAACATCGTTTATTTAGCGATTGACAAGGCTGGCTTCGAAGGAGACGGGCTCTTGCGACAGAGGGATGGAAAGGGAATCTTCGTTCACCTCTCCGCCGCCTCTTTCAAAGAGGGAGGGGAGACTTTTTTAGCCTTCTCTTTCCAAGAAATTCAGCGCTTGAAGAGACTGGAAAGGGAGAAATTGGAGTTGAGGCACCGGGCAAGCCTTGGGATGATGGTGGAGGAGATTGCCCATCAGGTCCGGAACCCGATTGCCACGATCGGAGGCTATGCTCAGCGCCTTATGAAAGCATCCGTTTCTTCCCCTAAGACAAAAGCCTATATCGATAGGGTTCTTCAGGAGGCGAAGCGGCTGGAGGAGATGATCCGGCAGATGGAAGAGTTGGTTAAGATGCCCAGACCGGTTTTCCAGAGGGAGAAGTTTCTTGAGGTCGTAGAGAGAACCCTCCAGAGCGTTTCACAGGTGGAGAAAGCGAAGGAAATCTCTTTCAATTTGGAAGAGAGGTCTTTAAAAGGGGAGGAATACTTCTACATTGATAGAGGCCTGGTGATCCGGGCCCTTTCTCATATTCTGGAGAATAGCATAGAATCTATCGGACAGGGCAAGAGGAAGAAAGAGCGAAAAAGAATAAGGGTCTTTCTTGCCTGTAATGAAGAAAATGTGGAAATCTCCGTCTCAGATAGAGGAGAGGGAATCCCTAAAAAGAATCTCGATCGTATTTTCGAGCCTTTCTTTTCCACAAGGCCTGAGCGGGTGGGACTGGGTCTCACTTTTGTCAAGCGGATGATGGAAGACCACGGAGGAAAAATCCGGATTGAGAGCCGGCTCCGTAGCGGGACCACGATAACGCTCACTTTTCCGAAGGATCGCAGGCGACTTATTCGCCGTGAATGGGTTTCACCGGAAGCCCAAAACTCTCTTTTCTCTAAATAAATGAACGCATAAGCGCTTACCATCGATTGGGACATCTCATGGACGGAAAGGTCAAAGAGGCTTTTTTTAAACAGGTGAAGAAGGAACCCTTTGCAAAGAAATTCGGGCTCAAGCTGGTTGATATGAATGAGGGATACTCCAGGGTGGAGATGACATTCACCCCGGACATGGAAAATATCTTTGGCATGGCCCATGGGGGAGCGCTCTTTGCCCTGATCGATGAAGCCTTTGAGACCGCCTCCAATTCTCATGGGACCCTGGCCGTGGCTCTTAATATGAATATCACCTATCTTTCGTCTCCTTCACCGGGTAGCCATTTGATTGCTGAGGCAAGGGAGGTTCACCAAACCCAGAAGACATCACTCTGTGAGATTAAAGTTTTCGATGACCAGGATCATCCGATCGCCTCCTGCCAGGCCCTGGCCTACCGGAAAGGAATCCCCCACCCCTTCCTCAAGAAAGCGAAAAAATAGAGAGCTCTGCAAAACTACTTTTCGCTCTCTGATTACACACCTGCCTGCCGGTAGGCAGGGATTTCAAAAAATTGATTCCAGAGATTTCTGGATTTTTTCAGAAATCTTAAATAGTTTCCCTCCCCAGAGTTGACATCCTTTTCATACAGGTTACAATAAAAACAAATTGATCGGTTTACTTTTTCCGAGGAATCTTTAATGACGGGTTCGTCAACCTCGCACCATGAAGATACTCCGGGTGTTTGGGTTACGGTTACGTAGCCCCTGCCTACCGGCAGGCAGGCGTTTCGGTTACCGGTAACGGTTAAGTGTAAAGAATTCAAAGACGATAGACGTAACCTTTTATAAACGATACGGGCCTCGTTACCGTAGCCGTTAGATGAAACCTTTGTTTTCTGGGTAATCTTATGGAACAGGAACTGATGGAAGTGAAAGTGATGGGGATCGTGGTCGATGCCAAGGCTTCGAACCCTGTCGTCGTTTTAGTGGACCTGGAGGGTCAGAAAGCCCTGCCCATCTGGATTGGAGTCTTTGAGGCAGAGGCGATTTCAAGGGGCCTTGAAGATATGGTGACGCTTCGTCCCATGACGCACGATCTCCTCAAACAGATTCTCGATACTCTCCACACTTCCCTCATCCGAGTTGTCATCAATGATATCAAAGAGAATACTTTTTACGCCAAACTTCATTTTAATGTTGATGGAAAAGAACTCATTGTAGATAGCCGGCCGAGTGATGCGATTGCCCTGGCAGTCAGGGTAAAGGCGCCCATTTTTATCACGCAGTCGGTTGTAGAGGCGACGAAAAGCCTGGGTCTCCTGGCCTCCAGATTTTTAGACGAACAGGATGAACTTAAGACGATTATTGAGAATATGAACCCGGATGACTTCGGTGATTTCAAGATGTAGGTTCCTTCCTTTTTTGCCTCCCTGGTTATTCTTCTTTTTGTTTTATCGTTATATTGTTTTGTCATTCCGCACTTGATGCGGAATCCAGCTCCTTTTCACTGGATTCCTGTTTACACAGGAATGACAACCATCCTTTCCCCTGGCAACAATGTTCCATCATTGACAGTTTGTCGTTTTTAGCCGGACTTTTCCCCATTTTACTTCTCCAAATCTTATAAAAACAATTATTTAAAGTCGGGTAGTTACGTGCTAATTAGTAAGCGCCAGCTTCTTTGGCACATATTTTGCTTTTTATAGGGAAATCTGGAAAAGTGGAGGCAATTCGATGTCCATAATGGAAAAAGATCAGGTATTAACCACAGAGGATGCCATCGAATATCTGAAGATCTCCAAACCCACCTTTCTCAAATATGTCCATCTCGGAAGGATCAAGGCGGCTAAGGCGGGAAAAGGATGGAGAGTGCTTATGTCCGAGTTGAACCGCTTCTTAAAAGGGGAGGAGAATTGATGATGAGAGGCATTGAAAAAAGCATCACTTTCAAATGGATGACCTTTTCCATTCTCCTGGCCACGATTCCCCTGGTCATTGCAGGAATCAATATCGTCCAGGTCTATCAGGAAGATTTAAAGGAATCCGTCATTAATCTTCAGAAAGAGAAAGCAAATAGAGTAGCAGAGAAAACGAAAGGCTTCTTAGAAAGAGCTACCAGCGATCTACTGCTCTTTGCAGGTGATGAACATTTCTTAAGGACCGATTCATCTCATACGAAAGATCATTTAAACAGCGTTCTTTCTCGGACAGATTATCTTATGGAATGGACTTTACTGAATGAAAAAGGATTTGAGAAGGTTAAAGTCTCCAAATTAGAAACAGAAAAAAGCATCGATCCAAAAGACCAATCCACGAGCCCGATGTTTCAGACGGCTTCCAGAGGAAAAATTTATTACGGAAATTTTTATTATACTTCGGACGGGAAACCGTCCATGGTGGTTGCCGTTCCTGTTGAACAATATAAAGAGAAACCGGTTGGCGTATTGAAGGCGAGGATCTATCTCGAACCCTTAACTAATTTGTTGTATCAAACGAAGATTGGTGAAAAGGGTTCAACTTATGTGATGGATCAAGAGGGGTATCTGATTGCCCATCCCAACGAAAAAAATATTCTTCTTGGCCCTTTTGTGGACTGGGTGATCGCAGGGAAAGAGGGCAGTCTGGAGTTTGAACATATCAGGGGACAGAAATATCTGGTGGTCTATAAACCCATTCATGAATTGAAATGGGGAGTCATTGTCCAGATTCCTGTTGAAGAAGCCTACAAACCTCTCAGAGAAATTGCTCAAACAGCCATTAAATGGGTTGTCATCACCTTTGTCCTGGCTTTTGCGTTCAGTCTCTTTCTCACAAGACGATTAACTTCCCCGATCAAACAACTGTCGGGCGAGATGGCGAAGGTATCTGGGGGGAATTTAAATGTTCACATTGAGCCTTCCACGAAAGATGAAGTCGGACAACTCACCCAATCCTTCAACCAAATGGTGAAAGATTTAAAGCAATCTCAGAACGCCATCAAAGAGGCAGAAGGAAAATACCGGATGATCTTTGAAAACTCGAAGGATATGGTCTTCATCACCTCTCAGGACGGTAAATTCATAGAGGTCAACCAGGCCGGAACAGAGATGCTTGGTTACAGCACCAGAGAAGAGGTGAGGGGGATAAGTGTTCGAGATACCTATGTCAAGCCGGAAGACAGGGGGAGATTCCAGGAGGAGGTGGCTCAGAAAGGATTTGCGAAGGATTTTGAAGTCAGGTTGAAGAGAAAGGATGGAGTACCGCTGGACTGCCTCATCACTGCCACTGCAAGAAGGGATGGGGAGGGAGACGTCATCGGTTATGAGGGAACTGTTAAAAATATCTCTTATCGAAAAATCATGGAAGAAGAGCTTTTTCAGAGAACGAAGGAACTCGAAACCCTTTATGATTTAAGTGTCTTGATCAACCAGACCCTGAATTTAGACCAGATTCTCCCCATGGCACTGGAAAGAGTATTAACCCTGACAGGGTTTGAGATGGGGACCATCTATCTTGTCAGTGATGATAGAGAATGGCTGGAGCTAAAGCACCAACAAAACTATCCATCCCATCTGGTAGAAGCGGTAAAAAGGATTAAGTGGGGCGAAGGCGTTTCCGGATCCACAGTCGAAAGAAAGGAGGTTGTCATCTTCCCGATCGAAGAATATCCATCTCCTCATATTCTTCCCAACCTGATTGAAGAAAAGGTGAAATCACTGGTGGGGATTCCCTTGCTTTCCAAGGGAGAAGCAGTTGGCGCCATCTGCTTGACCAGCCGTTCTGATCGTCTTCTCGGACAGAATGAGGTCCATCTGCTTGAAAGTCTCGGGAATCAGGTCGGAATGACGGTTGAGAATGCGAGGCTGCTGGAAGAGATCAAGGGCTCCGAAGAAAAATACAGGACGGTGGTCGAAGGATCTCTCGACGGCGTTTTAATTATCGGGGATGATTATCGGTTTAGATATGTCAATGAGCGGCTTGCGGAAATGCTCGGATATACGAGAGCAGAATTAATCAATATGGATTTCCGTGAGGTGCTTGATGAAGAGAGTAAGGCGCTCGTGGCGGATCGATATGCCCGACGACAGCAAGGGGATGAAGTGCCTCCTCATTATGAGTTCAATGTGATTCGTAAAGATGGAGAGATCCGGAATGTTGAGATCAGTGCGAACATCGTTAAAGACACCAACGGAAGTATCAGCACCATCGCCTTTTTAAAAGACATCACCGAAAAGAAAAAGATGGAGGAACAGTTGCTCCAGACTGAGAAACTACGGTCCCTGGGCGAGATGGCGAGCGGCGTGGCTCACGATTTTAACAATGCCCTGGCCGCGATTCTTGGTAACACTCAACTTCTTCTCTATAATGCGCAGGATGAGGAGACCAGAGAAGCCCTCGAGACGATTGAAAAGGTGACCAAAGACAGCGCAAAAACGGTCAAGCGCCTTCAGGAGTTTACCCGTAAGAAGGCCCGCCAGGAACTTTTTAAGCTCGACGCCAATGCCATCGTAAATGATGCCATCGAGATCACCAAGCCCAAATGGCGAAACGATGCCCAGGGCAAAGGGATTCACATTGAGGTATTATCATCATTAGGAGAAGTGCCTGGAGTGGCCGGGGATGCCTCTGAATTAAGGGAGGTCATCACCAATTTGATCTTCAATGCCGTGGAGGCTATGCCCCAGGGGGGAACGATTGAGTTTCGAACCTTCCGGAAAGGAGGGGACGTTCATATCCGGATTGCCGATACCGGCATCGGCATGGATGAAGAGAACAGAAAGAAGATTTTTGAGCCCTTCTTTACGACGAAACCCTTTTCAAATACCGGTCTCGGATTAAGCATGTCCTATGGCATCATCAGGCGTTTTAACGGAGAGATTAGAGTTGAGAGCAAGGTCGGATCCGGGACAGCCTTTACCATTGTCCTGCCTGTTGCTTTAGAAGGAAGAGAGATGGTGGTGTCCCACGACATCATTAAACCGGGGAAACCCGCCCGAATCTTGGTGATCGATGATGAGGATACGGTGAGAGAAGTGCTTGAAAAGATGCTTTCACAGGTCAACCATCAGGTCACCGTGGCCAAAAGCGGCGAAGAAGGGGTTCGACTTTTTGGTGAAAAGAAGTTTGACATTGTCCTGACCGACCTGGGAATGCCGGGGATGTCAGGCTGGGAGGTGTGCAAGAGCATTAAGAAAATAAAATCCTCCATACCGGTGGGGATGATCACAGGATGGGGGCTGGAAGTGGATGAGATCAAGAAAGAAGAATCAGGCCTCGATTTTATTATCACAAAACCTTTTGATTTCAATAAGATTATAAGGTTGGTTTCGGAGAAGGTCGAATTCAGTGCGTAGTGCCTCAGAAGATTGATCTTGACATTGAAGCGGGTCACATGAAAGACTCAATCAGACGATAGGTAAAACTTATGGAATCCTTTTCATTCATCGATTTGAGTTTTCTTTATTTTGTCCTCTTCTCTTTTGTCCTGATCGCCCTGGTCCTCTTCATTCTTTACTTCATGGATGGACTGAAGGAAATAGGTAAATTTTTCAGGTGGAGGCAATATATCATTTATATTCTGGGAAGCCTCTTCATCCTGTTCAGTTTCTCCCTCTCTTACTTTCTTTATCTCCACGGGCCCCTGTGGCTGGCCCTTTCGGTTCTCATCACCTTTAATGGAGCAGCGGCCTATTTTTTCTATAGATCGAGTAACACGATCAGCGAGGGTAAGAGATGAAGAGGATTTTCCTCCCCCTTCTCTTTTTATCGTTATCCCTTGTCGGTTCTCAGGCGATTGCAGAAATCGAAACCCTCTTTTCCGCAGAGGCGAACATCCGGGAGACCCTCCTGAACGAGATCGAGACACTTTCTGAGACCCTTGATCTTGCCCTCTATGAAATCACTTCAATCCATTTAGTCCAGGCCCTGATCAAGGCAAAAGAGCGGGGCGTCAAGATCCGTGTGGTTACGGATTCAAAACGGGCCAGGATGAAATCTTCCCGGGTCAGCTTTCTGATCAAACGGGGGATCTCCGTCAAGACCCTCGGCGGAAAAGAAAAAGGGTCGATGAACCATCGCTTCGCCATTCTCGACGGGAAAAAAGTCATCACCGGCCCCCATGACTGGTCGGAAGGCTCTTGGAAAGGAAATTATGAGAGCCTTTTAATCGTTCAGGACATCGATCTGGTGGATTCCTACCAGAAGGAGTTCGATAGACTCTGGCGGGAGAAGAGGATGATCAAATAGAATAGTTCGGAGTAATGAGTTCGCCTGCCTGCCGCAGGCAGGGAGTTCTGAGTTAAGAAAAAAAACTGTCTGTCACCTCCCGGTTTGTCCACCCATTTCCATTCATTCCCCTCTTGACGGAACCGGTTTTTTCTTATATAGAATCATACTAAATTCACCTTTGATGGTCTCGTAAAAAGTCTAAAAATGAGATTTTTGTCATTCCTGCCCCGATTTTCATCGGGATAAACTCCAGCAGGAATCCAGTATTTTCATGTAGTTGGAATTAACTGGATTCCCGTTTTCACGGGAATGACGACTTTTTACGATTACATCAACATTTTGAAATCCGAGAAAGGAGGGTTTAAGTATGAGGAAGTTAAGGCTAGTGGGTATTGTTTTTGGATTTTCAGCGTTTTTGTTGTTCTTCATCGCAGGGCTGGGTCAGGCGCAGGATACGATCAGGATCGGATTCTTCGCTCCCATCACAGGGCCGGCGGCGGCGGATGGCATGAGCGCCAAACATGCCGTTGAGCTGGGGTTGAAAGAGGTGAATGATGCAGGAGGGATCAAGGGGAAGAAAGTGGAGCTCATCATCTATGATGACCGTCTCAATCCACAGGAGGCAGTTGCCATCGCTAATAAGCTGCTTGAGAAGGATAAGGTGGTAGGCGTGGTCAGCGGTTCTTACAGCGGTCCAACCCGTGTGACCGCCCCCATTTTCCAGAAAGCCGGAATGCCTATGGTGGCGGGTTATGCTGTGCATCCTGATGTTACCTGGGACCCGACCCAGAAGAAACCGAACGACTTTATCTTTCGAAACGGGTATCTTGGCGAAGTCGAGGGAGCGGCGGCGGCTGAGTTTGCCGTGAAGAATTTGAAGGCCAAACGGATATCTATCATTTCAATGGACAATGACTTCGGAAGGGCCATTACTGCCGGCTTTGCCGCAAGGGCGGAAAAACTTGGTTCAGCGATCCTGACCAAGCAGATGTATAAATTCCCAGGCGAAAAAGATTTCCGTCCCTTCCTCACCCGGATCAAGGAGGGCAACCCCGAGCTGATTTTTGCCGCGGGATATTATAATGAAGGCGCCTCCATTGTCCGTCAGGCCAAGGAATTAGGGATTACCACCCAGATATTGGGAGAAGAAGGTTTTGATTCCCCGAAATTTCTCGAGATCGCAGGTCCGGCCGCCGAAGGCGTGATCATTGCAACCAACCTGGACCGGGATGACCCCAGACCAGTGGTTCAGAATTTTTTAAGCAATTACCGGAAGGCCTATAACGAGGATGCGGATATGGTCGGAGCCTCCAGTTACGATGCCTTTATGATCCTCGTCAATGCCATTGCCAAAGTCGGGACGGACGCGAAGGCCATCCAGAAGGCGCTGCTCGAAACGAAGGATTACAATGGCCTGACCGGCAAGATCAGCCGCTTTGTTCAGGGCGAGGTCATCAAGCCTGTTCAGATACAGGTGGTCAGAGGCGGGAAGTTCCGGCGGCTTGCCGTGATCGACAATCCGGAAGTGATCACGCCGCCGACTAAATAATAGGCTCAAGGTGCAAGGCTCAAGGTTGGAGGATCGCTCCGCTTGAGGGTTGAGGCAAAAGACTTAACCTCTATCCTCAAGTCCTGCGAAGCGGGACGCTCCTCTGACCTCAAACGGTCTAATATGCTCTTACAACAGCTTGCTAATGGAATTGCCATGGGAAGCGTTTACGCCCTTATCTCCCTCGGGCTGACGATGGTCTATGGCATCCTCCGCATCCTGCATGTCGCCCATGCCGGCGTCTACACGCTGGGGGCGTATATCGGCCTGTTCTCTTTCAGGCTCGTGGGGGACTTCTGGGTTTCATTGTTGATCGGAATGGCCGGGTCTGCGGTTGCCGGATATCTCATCGAACGGTTTTTATACTCGCCGCTTCTTCATCTGCCGAGAATTGCGCCGCTCATCGTCTCCATCGGTCTTTTTATCGCCATGGAAGAAGCCTTTCGCATCATTGCCGGGCCCCATACCCTTACCTATAATGCCCGTATCGGGATCGGGGACCTCTCCATTGGGAGTTTCCGTCTCACAGAAACGCAAATCCTCATCCTCTTTGTGACATTTGCGGCCTTGATTTTCCTCTGGGCCTTTCTTACAAAAACCCGGACTGGGTTGGCCATGAGGGCCTGCGCCCAGGATGCTGAAACAGCTTCTTCCTTCGGCGTGAATGTGAAGGCGATCATTGCGGTAAACTTTCTGTTTGGTTCAGCCATGGCCGGCGCCGCAGGAGTGCTCATCGGGGTCTACGACAACCAGGTCTGGCCGACCATGGGGGCCATTCCGGCCTATAAGGCCCTGGCCATCGTTGTTTTAGGAGGATTGGGAAATATTCCGGGCACTGTGCTCGCGGCCATTGGCGTCGGATTGGCCGAAACCTTTTTCATCGGCATTCTTGCCATCCCCTTTCCAAGGGATGCAGTGGCTTTTATTGCAATGATTCTGGTCCTGATGTTTAAACCATATGGGCTGTTAGGGAAAGCATAGAGAGCGTATCAGGATATCAGGATATCAGGGTAAAGATTTTTGGAATTTTCTGATGACCTGATCATCTGATTTCCTGATACCCTAACGTTTCATTATGATCAGCGGCTATCTCATCACCATTCTTATTACGATCATCATCTATGCCATGCTGGCCCATAGCCTCAACATCATCACAGGCCATGCAGGGCAGATCTCTCTCGGACATGCGGCTTTCTTAGGCATCGGCGCCTATACCTCAGCCTTGCTCTATACGGAGGCGGGTTTCCCATTCTGGTTATCTGTCCCTCTATCAGGCCTTGTTGCCGGCGCTATAGGAGCCCTTCTCGCTATCCCCTGCCTGCGTGTCCGGGATGATTTTCTGGCCATAACGACCATGGGCATCGGTTTTGTTGCAGAAGCCGTTTTCCTCTACACCCCCTTTTTCGGCGGAGCCATGGGAATCGGCGGGATCAATCTTCCCAATTGGTTTGGCCGGGAGATGACCAAGTCTGAATACTTCTTGCTCATCGTTCTGGTCTTTGGATTTCTTCTTTTCCTTGATCATCGTATGGGTCGTTCATGGATCGGTTTGGCCTGGGCCTCGATCCGCGAGGATGAACAGGCGGCAGGAGCGATGGGAGTGGATGTCGTGCGATTCAAAGTGCTCGCTTTCATCCTGGGCAGCGCCATTGCAGGCCTTGCCGGAGGGTTTTACGCCCATTTCCTGACTTTCATCATGCCCCAGAATTTCGGATTCGGCCAATCGATTGTTATCCTCTGTATGGTCGTATTCGGCGGAATCGGCACACGCTGGGGTCCCGTCTTGGGCGCTGTGATCTTGGGGATTCTGCCGGAAATCTTCCGTCCCATTATGGAGTATCGAACCTTTCTCTATGGACTTTTGCTTCTGGCCATGATGCGTTTTCAGCCCGGAGGCATCCTGGGAGCGGAGTCCATCCTTCCGAAAGTGATGCGGCGATATATTTTTCGTCCGGCGAGCCAGGAGTGAACCGATGCCTCTTCTTGAAGTGTCCGGCCTGAGTAAAGAATTCGACGGCCTGCGAGCCCTGGACGGAGTGGACTTTTCCGCCGATGAAGCAGAGATACTGGGTGTCATCGGTCCAAATGGAGCAGGAAAAACCACGCTCTTCAACATCATCTCCGGCATCTTTCCTCCATCAAGCGGGAAGATCATCTTTCAGGAGAAGACGATCCACCGTCTCAAAACCCATCAGATCAGTCGTTTGGGGATAGGCAGGACCTTTCAACTCGTTCGCCCTTTTCAGAATCTGGATGTGGAGACCAATATTCTGGTCGCCTCCGGACACCCCTACTATCCTTCCTTTCGAAAATCCTTCGCGCCTTTTCGGAAACCTGAAATCCTTGGAGAGGTTCAAAAACTCATTGATCGGACCGGACTTCGCCTCTATGCCAGACAGATAGCGAAAAACCTTCCCCTTGGTATTAAAAAGCGATTGGAGATCGCCCGTGCGCTTGCCCTTAAGCCCCGTCTCCTCCTTCTGGATGAACCCTCCGGAGGGCTGCGCTTTGAAGAATCGGTTCAGCTCATGGAATTGATCCGTCAGATCCGGGAACAGGGAATCGGGGTTCTTCTCATCGAGCATAACATGCAGGTCATCATGGACCTCTGCAAACGGATTGTCGTTCTGGATCATGGCTCAAAGATTGCGGAAGGTTCTCCTGGGGAGATTCGTTCAAACCCCCAGGTGATCCAGGCCTACTTAGGAAAGGAATCCTGATATGCTTGAAGTCCGGGAGATAGAGGTTTCTTACGGCGAGGTTTTAGCTCTGAAAGGGGTGAGCTTCACGGTCAAAGAGGGCGAACTGGTCACCATCATCGGAGCCAATGGAGCCGGTAAAAGCACGATTCTCCGGGCGGTGATGGGTCTGGAGAAGTGCCGAAAAGGCGAAATCCTCTTTCAGGGAGAGGAGATTACGGAAAGTCCTTCCCACCATCGTGCGCGCCTGGGCGTGAGCTTGGTCCCCGAAGGCCGGAAGTCTTTCCCGGACCTAACGGTCATGGAAAATCTTCTTATGGGTGGCTACATCGAAAAAAATCGCAGGGAGATTCAGTCCCGGATCGAAGAGGCATTTGACCTTTTCCCCGTGCTCAAAGAGAGACAGAATCAGGTGAGTAAGACGCTGAGCGGGGGCGAGCAGCAGATGCTGGCCATCGGTAGGGCATTGATGTCCAGACCCCGGCTGATCCTGATGGACGAAATTTCTCTGGGTTTAATGCCCATCTATGTGGAGGAGACGTTCAAAGTGATCAAGAATCTTCACCAGCAGGGGGTGACCATCCTGCTCGTGGAACAAAACGCCCGCAAAGCGCTTTCTGTGGCCGACCGGGGCTACGTTCTCGAAACAGGGGAAGTGGTCCTGAGCGATACCAGCCAGAAATTAGCCAATGACCCTCAGGTCCAAAAAGCCTACCTGGGTGGAACGTAAAGAAGGAGACCCTGCCAGAGGTGAATCATGGAAAGGAAAAAAGTCGATAGGCGGGGACTGCTGCAGGTCTAACCCCGTCGCCAATATAGGCGAGACAAGAATGTCCCGCCTATCGGGTGTAATTAAATTTTTGCCCGGGATTTTGTAACCTATCTTGACGGAACCTAAAGAAGGGCACCCTGTCCGAGGTAAAAACATGGAGAAGAAAAAAGTTGAAGTGAAAGAAAAGGTCGAAACCCTGACTGGTGTTCAGGTGGGGATCAAAGCGCCCAGAGGGTCAAAGATCACCTGTAAGAGTTGGCAGACCGAAGCCGCCATGAGGATGCTGATGAACAACCTCGACCCGGAGGTGGCGGAGAAACCGGCAGAACTTATTGTCTATGGGGGCTCGGGAAAAGCGGCGCGGAACTGGGAGGCATACCATCTTCTGGTTAAATGCCTGACGAATTTAGAAAATGATGAGACGCTGCTCGTCCAATCGGGAAAGCCTGTTGGCATCTTCAAGACACATTCGGATGCGCCGAGGGTCCTGATCTCCAATTCGATGCTTGTCCCTAACTGGGCGAACTGGGAGAAGTTCAGGGAGTTAGAGGAACTCGGGCTGACGATGTACGGACAGATGACCGCAGGAAGCTGGATCTATATCGGCACGCAGGGGATTCTTCAAGGGACTTATGAGACGTTTGCCTCTGCCGGAAAGAAACATTTTGGAGGATCCCTCAAGGGAAGGCTGGTCCTTTCCGGGGGCCTGGGCGGAATGGGAGGAGCCCAGCCCCTTGCCGCTACGATGAATGACGGGGTTTTCCTGGGTGTGGAAGTTGACCCCGATAGAATCAAACGGCGTCTCGAAACAGGATACCTCGATGTGATGGCGGATCATCTGGAAGATGCGCTCATCCTGGCTCTCGGTGCGAAAGAGAAGGGAATTCCAAAATCCATCGGTTTATTGGGAAATGCCGCGGAAATTCTTCCTGAGATCGTAAAAAGGGGGATTGTTCCGGACCTCGTTACTGACCAGACCTCAGCCCACGATGCCTTAAATGGATATGTACCGGCAGGACTTAGCCTCGATGAAGCGATTGAGCTTCGAAGGAAGGATTCGAAAGAATATATCCGCCGGGCAATGGAGTCGATGGCTGTTCATGTCCGGGCGATGCTGGAATTTCAGAAGATGGGATCGATCGTCTTCGACTACGGCAATAACATCCGGGCGCAGGCATATGAGGCAGGGGTTAAAGATGCCTTCAGTTATCCTGGATTTGTTCCTGCGTTTATCCGGCCTCTTTTCTGTGAAGGGAAGGGGCCTTTCCGGTGGGCCGCCCTGTCCGGCGACCCTGAAGATATTTATAGAACGGATGAAGCTATTCTAAAGGAGTTTCCAGACGATCTCCCCCTGGCCCGCTGGATGCGGTTAGCTCGAGAGAAGGTAAAATTCCAAGGGCTTCCGGCCAGGATCTGCTGGCTAGGCTATGGTCAGAGGGCCCGCATTGGCAAAGTGTTTAATGACATGGTAGCGAGGGGTGAATTGAAGGCGCCCCTTGTGATTGGCAGGGATCATCTCGATAGTGGTTCGGTGGCTTCCCCCTATCGCGAAACAGAGGGTATGAAGGACGGAAGCGATGCGATAGCAGACTGGCCTATCTTAAATGCACTTCTCAATGTGGCTGCTGGAGCTACCTGGGTTTCTGTTCACCACGGAGGTGGGGTTGGAATTGGCTATTCAATTCATGCTGGCATGGTGGTTGTTGTCGATGGGACGAAAGAAGCGGAGAAGAGGCTGGAGAGGGTATTGACGACCGATCCAGGGACAGGGGTGATGCGCCATACGGATGCAGGATACGAGGAAGCCGTTGAGACAGCCAAAGGGAAGGGAATTAAAATCCCTGGGGTAACGATCTATCAACAGTAATTCATAAATTCGAAGCACGAAATCCGGGCGAAGCTTCCCGAAGGGATCAATTCGAAACAAATCCGAATGACCTAAATTATAAACGAAAGAAGAAATAAGATTTGTTTTGAAAATTGAATCATTTGAAATTTGAAATTGTTTCGGATTTCGATATTCGGATTTCGGATTTTTCGGGAGATATTATGAAAACAGTTACCCTGGATGGTGAATATCTTTCTCTGGAAGAAGTATTGGAAGTAGCAGAAAGGAGGGCCAGAGTGAAGGTTGCTCCTTCGGTTTCAAAGAAGGTCAAGAGATCGAGGGAATTTGTTGAGAAGGCCCTTGCACAGGGCGAGAAGATTTATGGGGTGACCACTGGATTCGGTTTGCTTTCTGATCAGGTGATCGATCACTCTCAGATTGAAGCCCTTCAGAAGAATCTCATCCGTAGCCATTCGGTTGGAGTGGGCCCTTATTTTGATGAGGTGGCCACCCGGGCGATCATGCTCCTCAGGGCCAATGTCCTTGCCATGGGCTATTCCGGAACCCGGATGGAGGTCCTGCAGACTCTCGTTAAAATGATCAATCAGGGAGTCCATCCCCTTCTTCCAGAACAGGGATCTGTAGGAGCAAGTGGTGATCTGGCGCCCCTTGCCCATCTCGCATCGGTTCTGATAGGAGAGGGAGAAGCCATCTATCATGGAAAACGAATGTCAGGGAAGAAGGCTATGGAGAAGGCGGGTATTCCGCCCCTTACGCTGAAGGCAAAAGAAGGGCTTGCGTTGATCAATGGAACGCAGGTCATGACGGCAGTGGGTCTTCTCGCTCTTCTCAGGGCGGAGCGGCTCTGCAAAGCGGCGGATATCGTTGGGGCATGCACGTTAGATGCGCTGAAGGGAAGTTTCAAGGCCTTTGATTTGGACATCGATAAGGTCAGGCCTTTCCCGGGATCTTTTGCCGTTTCGAAAAATTTTAAGAAACTGGGTTGGAAGGATGAGATTGCCAAATCTCATAAGTTCTGCCCTAAAATCCAGGACGCTTACTCCCTGAGATGCATTCCGCAGGTCCACGGGGCAGTGAGGGATGCGCTTGGCTTCATCCGTAAAACCCTCGAGATTGAAGTCAATTCTTCCACAGATAATCCTCTCATTTTTGCCGAAAAGGGGAAGATCCTCAATTGCGGAAATTTCCATGGAGAGCCGGTTGCTTTTGCCATGGACTTTCTGGGGATTGTCATCTCCGAATTAGGAGGAATCTCGGAGAGAAGAATTGAAAAGCTGATCAATCCAGCTTTGTCCGGCCTTCCTGCTTTCCTGACCACCGAAGGAGGACTCCATTCGGGTCTGATGATGGTCCAGGTGACAGCTGCGGCCCTGGCTTCCGAGAACAAGGTCCTCGCTCATCCTGCAAGCGTCGATTCGATTCCGACTTCTGCGGATAAGGAAGACCATGTCTCCATGGGAACGATTGCCGCAAGAAAAGGAAGGGATATTGTGAGGAATGTGGAACATATCCTGGCGATGGAACTGTTATGTGCCACTCAGGGTTTGGATTTTTTACTTCCCCTTCAGCCTGGTGTCGGGATTAAAGAGGCTTACCGGGTAGTTCGGGAAAAGGTGCCAGTCATCAAAGGAGACCGTAGATTTAGCAAAGACATCCGCCAGATTCAACTTCTGATCGAATCGGGGGAATTGCTCCGGAGAGTGGAAAAGGTCATCGGGAATCTAAAATAGCCTATGGCACGTCAACCCTGACCGGCGGGGATGCCCTTTGCCGGAAGACGAGAGGTAAGAGCCGGGAGGTCCATCCTCCCCAACCTTTCATTGAAGGGTTTAGGAATTTCTAACTTTTATTTCGAAGAAGAGGCTGGAGTCATCGACTTCTTCTATGTTCAATTCCGTCTGAAACGGAGGGGCTAACGATAGAAATTCAACCGGACCAAAGGTCGTTGCTTTAAATCCATCTCGACACACGATCATACCTTCACGAGTCTGGCTCCAGTCGATTTCTCCAATCAACCCCGCTTCCGCCTGAAGCTCAAACCATTTAAGGCGTTCTTTCCAGAACTTCTCCGAATAGCTTGAGAAGAGTATATTTCCTCCGGTTCGGGTCACACGAATACTTTCGCTGATCAAATCCTTTGGATCCACTTTAAAGGCCGATATTCCGTTCTGGATACAGATCACCACATCAAAAGATCGGTCCAGGAATCCAAGAGCGACCGCGTTCATCTGAAAGAGATAGCAATTCGCAATCCTTCCTAACCGCTTTTTGGCGAGCATCAGATTCAGCAGGGAGGTGTCAATTCCCACGACCTGCTTCGCTTTTAGAGTTAATTTTTCGAGGACTCGGCCATAACCACATCCAAGTTCCAGGACAACATCGGAAGGGTTGATCCTGTTTAGGGCATACTGAATTTCCGCATCAAGATATTGTTTTACCCGCGGCGGCGCAATGTCGTAACATAGCTGTAACCGTTCTGCGGACAACTGTTTTAAGTAATAATGATCGGAATTCAACTCAGGCCTTTCAGAGAGCGAAAAGTCGTTTCTCAGAGTTCTTATTAACCGAAGAGAAGACCCGGAAGCCAGGTGGCAATCTTCGGAAAGAAAAAGACCAATCCCAATCCAATCATCTGGAGTATCATAAAGTCAACCATCCCCCTATAAATCGTTTTCAGCTCCCACTGGGGCACCACGGCCTTGAGATAGTAAGCGGCCATAGCCACGGGCGGCGATAGAAAAGCCGTTTGAAGATTGACTGCCACCAGAGTGGTGAACCAGAGAAGGTCCATTTTCAGCTCCTGAACAACAGGAAGAAAGATAGGCAGGAAGATGAAGACAATGGCAGGCCATTCGAGAGGCCAGCCGAGGATGAAGATGATGAGCATAACCAGCGCAATCAATCCAAGAGGATGGATCTGGAGATTGAGCAGGGATTTGGCTATCATGGTACTCGTTCCCAAACGTGTGAAGACTGCCCCGTAAATATTAGAAGCCATGCCAAGAAAGAGGATCATGCTGGAGGTCTGGAGGGTCTTATAAACGGCATCGGCCAAAACAGACCAGGTGAGCCGTCGATAGAGCAATGTCAGGATGATGGAGCCTGTGGAGGCCATGGCTGCAGCCTCCGTAGGAGTAGCCAGACCCAAGAGAATGCTGCCAAGGGCGGCAAAAATGATAAATCCCATGGGAAGAATGCCAGAAACAAATTCCGTTACCATCTTTCGCTTTGATGCGAGGCGTTCTTCAGGCGGCAGTGGAGGTCCGAGCTCAGGCTTGAGATAGCTTTTGACCATGGCATAACCGATATAGAGAGTGGCTAGCAGGAGGCCGGGTAGAATCGCTGCTCCGAAGAGTTTGATCACAGAGACACCTGCGATCGGTCCCATCACCACCAGCATCACACTGGGAGGAATAAGAATTCCAAGCGTTCCTCCGGCGGTGATGGTGCCTGCAGAAAGCCTCACATCGTATTTGCTTCTCATCATGGCAGGAGCGGCCATGATTCCAATGACCGTCACAGAGGCGCCGATAATTCCGGTCGCCGTAGCAAAGATGGTGGCGGTTAAAAGGACGCCGAGATAGAGAGAGCCTCGGACGCCGCCCAGCATCAGCTGAAAAGAGGTGAAGAGTCGTTCCATGAGGCCCGCCTTTTCGAGAAGGTGCCCCATGAAGATAAAGAGTGGGACGGCGGCAAGCGTTTCCTCTTTCATCACCCCGAGCGTCTGGTAGACCATCAAAGGAAAGACCGTTTCGCCAAAGCCGATATAGCCAAATACGATGGAGAGGATGATGAGTGTAAAGGCGATTGGAAATCCGGCAAAGATTCCGGTCAGGAGAGCGGCTAATAAGATCAGGCCGAGGAATTCCGAGCTCATATCCATTCCCCCTTTAAGGCAGCGTGTAAACTTTTTAGACACTCTGAGACGCCCTGAACAATCAGAAGGAGGGCGGTCAGGGGAATGACGGTTTTAAAGGGGTAGAGGGGAGGTCTCCATGGGCTGAGATCCGATTTCTCAAGAATGATCCAGGAATGAATGGTTACGTCGAGGCCTGAGAGAAAGAAGAAGATCATTCCCGGAAAGAACAGGAAGAGATAGGAGATGACATTGACCCAGCCCTGACGCCTTGGAGACCAGCGATCGTAAAGCATATCCGTTCGGATATGCCCATTTCTTTTAAGGGTGTAAACCGCCCCCAACATGAAGAGCGTTCCGTAAAGCATATAGGCAATGTCATAAGCCCAGACCGTAGGGGCGTGAAAGCCATATCGTGCAATGACCTCATAGGTGAGGCCTAAGATGAGCGGGATGATCAGCCAGCCGAGGATTTTACCCGACCATTCGCCGATCGTATCAATGATCCGGATGACGGATTGGACGCCTTTTGGAAAGCGGTTCATTCTATATTCTCAGCCAGATTGAAAACTGAAGAGGTAAAACAGTAGGGAACGGTTTGAAACCGTTCCCTACGATTAGACTCGTTCGTGGAATAAACAGAGTTAGGGTTTCACCACCTTGTAAGGATTGACCCCTTTCCAGTAATGATCAGCGATCATATCATAAGGGGGGTGGCTTACCTGCCGGAAAGGAACCATCCGGTTTGCCCAGGCTTTCTGAGAAGCCTGAACTTTACCGAAGAAGGGGCTTTCTTTAGATTTGCGTTCAGCCAGCCTGTCCCAGGCCTTAAGCATCTCCATAATCATCTCCTTGGAGGTCTCCACTACGCTGACTCCATGTTTTGTGACCATGGTTTCGAGGTCTTTCACATTCTGATCCATATGCTTCAAAGAGAAATGGAGGGTTTCTGCCATAGCGGCTGCCCGGACAATGGCTTTGAGGTCAGCAGGAAGCTCATCCCACTTTTTACGATTGACGAAGATTTCCATATTGCCGGTGGGTTGATGGATGCTCGGCATGTGGAAAAATTTGCGAACGTTGTGAAGCCCGATGGACATATCTGCGCTTGGAGAATGAAACTCAGCTCCATCAATGACGCCTCTTTCAAGAGAAGGAACAATTTCTCCGCCTGGTAAAATCACAACGGACATTCCCATCTCTTTAAAGAGCTCTGCCGCCATCCCTGCCGTTCTGAATTTGACCCCTTTGAATTCGGCTGTTGATTTGATTGGTTTTCTGAACCAGCCTAAAGGCTCCGGAGGGTCGATGGAACTCGGGAAGGCCACCACGTCAAATTTCAATTCTTTCTGAATGAGTTCGTTATATAACTCGATGCCCCCCCCTATGTATAGCCAGCTCATGTAGTCGTCATTGCCCATACCGAATGGACCGCCACCGGGTGAGCCAAACAGGGCAACGGCTGGATGTTTGCCACCCCAGAACCCGGCCCAGCCATGACCTGCATCGAGGACGCCTTTATGGACAGCATCAAGGACTTCAAAAGCAGGAACAATAGCGCCTGCAGGAAGGAGTTCGATCTTTAACCTACCTCCAGCCATCTCTTCAAGCCTGGCCACCAGGTCTTTAGGGTTCACGTATTCATATGCCCCGGCTGAGAATGCGCTCTGCATCTTCCATGTATAGATCTTTGATTGCGCGTAAACCGAGTTTGAAAAGCACCACAACGAAACCCCTACAACCACAAGAATCAGAATACCCCATTTTTTCATTTTCATTGAATTCCCTCCTTTTCGAAAATTTTAAAAAATCTAATATGTTCCCGCTATTTTGTCAAATGCTGATTTGATTCCAGCCGTGTCGAACCGGTCAACCGGAGAAAGAGGAATTCTTGACAACCTGGTTTGATCCATTGATAATGAAGCGACATCGTGTGAGAAAAGGAGAAATTTCATTGAGAGTTGAAAGGCTTACAAGAAAAGGAATCATGAAGATTGCCTCTTATATTCCCGGGAAGTCGATCGAGGAGGTTCAGAAGGAGTATGGTGCGAAGCAATGGATCAAACTGGCATCGAATGAGAATGTTCTGGGCCCCTCTCCGAAGGCCGTCGAAGCTGTCCGAAAAGAGCTTTCGAAGATTCATCTCTATCCCGAGGGACCCTGTTCGACCCTGAGACAGGCGATCAGCCAGAAATTTTCATTGCCTGAAAAAAGGGTGGTCATTTCCAACGGGGCGGATAACCTGATCCTGATGATCGGTTGTGCCTTTGTCAATGAAGGCGATGAGGTGATCATGGCCGATCCCACGTTCTCCGTCTATACCAATGTGACACAGATCATGGGAGGGAAGGTCGTCAAGGTGAAGTTGAAAAGGTTCACACACGATCTGGAGGGTATGTTGAAGAGGGTGAACCGGAAGACCAAACTGGTCTTCGTCTGCAATCCCAATAACCCGACCGGAACGACGGTGAACAGGAAATCGTTCGATTCTTTTCTCTCCAGACTTCCGGATCGCATCATCGTCATTCTTGATGAGGCCTACGGAGAGTTTGCGGAAGACCCATCCAGTCCCCACGGCCTCGATTATGTCGGAAAGAAGCAGGTGATTCTCCTGAGGACCTTCTCAAAAGTTTACGGCCTGGCGGGTTTGAGAATCGGTTATGCCCTGGGGAGAGAAGATTTAATCGATTGCCTTTATCAGGTGAGAGAGCCTTTTCCTGTTCACCGGCTCGCCCAGGCAGCGGCGGTAGCCGCTTTGAAGGATGAGAAGCATGCGGTCCGGTCGGTTCAAATGGTTTGTGAGGGGAGGGGATACCTTTATAAGGAACTGAGCAGGATCGGACTTTCCTATGTGCCCAGCCAGGCCAACTTCATCTTCATCGATTTTCATAAGGATTCAGAAGAGGTTTTCAGGGCTCTTCTCAAAGAGGGGATTATCATCCGGCCGGGGAAGGCATGGGGGTATCCGACCTTCGGGAGGGTGACGATTGGAGGGAGGACGGAGAACCGCAGGTTTATTAAGGCGTTGACGAAAATCTATGGACGATAGACGAGCGACGACGGACGATGGACGATGAACCGGGAACGAATAACGAATGACTGAAATCGATCTTATCATCAAAAACACCAAAGAACTTCTTACCCTATCGTCCTCCTTTGGGGATGAATCAGGGCTGGGAATCATACCTGACGGCGCCATCGCCATTAAGGAAGGCAGGATCTTCTGGGTTGGGAAGACGGGTGAGCTCCCCAAAGATTTTATCCTGGGTTCAGAAGGACAAGAGATCGATGCAACGGGAAAAGTGGTGATGCCAGGACTGATTGATTCGCACACCCATCTCATCTTTGCGGGTTCAAGGGAGAATGAATTCGAACAGAGGATTCAGGGTCTCACGTATCTTGAGATTGCGGGCAGGGGAGGTGGAATTCTTTCAACCGTTGAGGCGACGAGAAGAGCTTCTTTTGAGGACCTCTTCTCTTTTGGGAAGAGGAGGCTTGATCGGCTTCTTACAAAAGGAGTGACGACCGTTGAGGCCAAAAGCGGTTACGGACTTTCACTTGAGGATGAACTAAAGATCCTCCGGGTGATGAAAGCATTGCAGGGAGATCATCCCGTGGACATCGTCCCAACCTTTCTTGGAGCTCATACCCTTCCGAAGGAGTTTAGAGAGGAGAGGAGACGGTATATTGACCTCCTCACCCGGGAGATGATCCCAGAGGTTGCCAGAGAAGGGCTGGCGGAATTCTGCGATGTCTTCTGTGAGGAGAAGGCTTTTACTCTCGAGGAGTCGAGGGAAATCCTTGAGACCGGAAAAAAGTATGGCCTCAAGCTAAAGATCCATGCGGATCAACTGAGTCCGGGCGGCGGAGCGGAATTAGCGGCTGAGGTCGGAGCCTATTCTGCGGATCATCTCGAATATGTGAGCCAGAATGGGATCGAACGGATGGCGGAGAAAGGGGTTACGGCGGTTCTTTTACCCGGAGCCAGTTTCTTTCTCTCAATGAAGAAATATCCTCCGGCAAGGGAGATGATTGAAAGGGGCGTCAGGGTCTCTCTTTCCACTGATTTGAACCCGGGTTCCTCAATGACCGAATCCCTTCCTTTAATGATGACCATGGGCTGTCTCTTCTTCAGAATGACTCCCAGAGAGGCGATCCAGGCTGTTACGGTCCATGCGGCCAGGTCGATGGGAAAAGAGGAGGAGATCGGAAGCCTTGATGTGGAGAAGAAGGCCGATGTGGTATTCCTCGATATCCCGAATTATAGGTACCTCCCTTATCATTTCGGCGTGGATCATGTGGAGTTGGTCGTTAAGAGTGGCAGGGTGGTTTATCAAAAACCAGTGATCAATGACCAGTGACCAATGGCCAATGATCATTTTCCACAAGACTATGAGACGATGAGACTATAAGACAATGAGACTACTTGAATGTGTCCCCAATATCAGTGAGGGAAGAGATCCGGACAAGATCGCTTTGATTGCTGGAGAGATAACCAAGAATAAGAGGGTCAGGCTTCTTAATATCTCTTCGGATCGGGATCACCACCGGAGCGTATTCACATTTGTGGGTGAACCAGAGGCAGTAAAAGAGGCAGCCCTCTCCTTCACCCTGAAGGCGATCGAGCTGATCGATATGAGAGAGCACAAGGGAGAACATCCGCGTTTGGGAGCAGTGGATGTCGTTCCCTTTGTTCCCATTCACGGGGTTGAAATGGCGGAGGCTGTAGGAACAGCCCGCGAGTTCGGAAAAGATCTTGGGAAAGCGGGTATACCTGTCTTCTATTATGAAGAGGCCGCCTTCAAGCCTGAGAGAAGAGAACTGCCAGCCATCCGAAAAGGAGAGTATGAAGGGCTGAATGAGAAGTTGAAAGATCCTCAGTGGAAACCGGACGAGGGACCCGTTGAATTCAATCCAAAGTCAGGAGCCACCGTGGTGGGAGCCCGGTTTCCTCTGGTGGCTTACAATGTCAACCTTAGGAGTGAAGATGTCAACCTGGCAAAAGAGATTGCCAGAAAGGTGAGGTTTAAGGATGGCGGGTTTCCCCATGTCAGGGCCATGGGGGTGGAGCTATCCACAAAAGGCGGATCCGCCTCAGGCGGAAAGGAGAAGGGAATGGTTCAGGTTTCAATGAACCTGACCCATTACCGGGTAACCAATATCCCAAAGGTCTATGAGTTTATCAGAACAGAGGCAATGAAGAGAGGGATAGAAATCGAAGGATCAGAGATTGTGGGACTGGTTCCCCTCGCTGTTCTGGAAGGCGTTGTCCGGCATTACTTGAAGTATCCGGAATTTTCAACGAATCAGGTCATCGAACAACGGATTTTAGAGTTTGAATAAACCCCCGCTGCTTCCCCTCCCCCTTTGCTCGCGATTGCGACACAGTCTCTTGATGGGGAGGGAGAGCCTGCCTGCCGGTAGGCAGGGGTGGGGTGCATAGGAGGAGATATGGGCATAAAACGATTCTTGGACAAAGTTGCTTCGGACAGCCCGACTCCAGGTGGAGGAAGTGCTTCTGCTCTGGTGGGGGCTCTCTCAGCCTCGCTGGTTGCCATGGTGGCTGGTCTCTCTTCAAAGAAAGATAAGGAGAAGCAGAAGGAGATGGGAGAGATCAAAAAGAAGGCCCTAACTCTTCAGAGAAGGCTCTCCCTTGCTGTTGATGAAGATGCGAAATCATTCGAGGAGGTAATCCATGCTTTTCGACTTCCCAGAAAGACAGAGAGGGAACGTATTAGGCGGATCAGGGCCATCCAGAAGGCTTATCAGAAGGCCACGGTGACACCCCAGCTGGTATGTCAGGAATCCATTCAACTTCTGGAGTATTCACGGCTTCTCATCCTGAAAGGCAATCCGAATGCCGCCAGCGACACAGGAGTGGCGGCTTTTCTTGCGGATGCGGCCCTGGCCGGGGGCTTGCTTAATATCGGCATTAATCTGGTTCCGGTGACGGATAAGGTTTTTTTGAAAAAGATGCGTTCATTGATGGCAGGTTGGGCCAAGGAGAGAAATCGGCTGATGGGAGAGATTTTGGGAGCTCTTACCCGGATTGGGTAGACCCTGCAATTCGGCGGGGAATGCCCCTGGTGGGACAGGGATAAAATCGAAGTGGAGCGCTCAGACCACTACAACACTGTTTCCCTGAAGATAGAGAAAAGAAGGCAGGAAGCCACTTGCATTTCCGAGAATGGAGATGCGGTGGCTTCCCTATTTCGTTTTTAAGATGAGTTCAGTCTTACTTCTTGGGCGGGACGATGGCGTCCTTGCAAGCCTTGGCAACACGCATCTTCACCACGGTTTTTGCCGGGATGTTGATCGCTTCACCCGTTGCCGGATTTCTTCCCACACGCGCTTTCCGTTTCACTAAAACGAGCTTGCCAATGCCGGGGAAGGTGAAGGCGCCTGCTTTCTTGGTTTCGGTGACAGCCAGGGTGGCCATCTCATCGATGATGGACCCGGCCAACTTCTTGGAGAGATCGAACTTCTGTGCAACATAGGAGACGATCTGTGATTTGGTAAGCGGTTTCTTTCCTGCCATAACTGTGCCCTCCTCGAAAGAAAATATTTATTTGTGAGAATTATACAAGATAGTTTTTAAAAAGCAAGTAAAAAAAAGGTCACTTCATTAGGATGCCTCTTTTTTGACCCTCCCTACGTGAGTTCTGTGCTATCTCGGTGCTCATTGAGGTCCCGCCGGATCTCCGACACATTTGCCTTTATTAAAAGGACCTCAGATTCCAGTCTCTGGAACCGTTCTTCTTCGGCCTGTTCGTGACGGTCAAGCTTCTCATTTACCATATTAAAAGCCTCAATCACCGTATCGAACTTCTCCTTCACATCCTGAAGGGCAATTTTCAATTGATACATCATAACCAAGTCACTCATTGTTCATCAAAGCTAAATCTTTTTAAACTCCCTGTCAACACCAAATTTTACACCAAATTTTACAACGTCAAAATTCAACCCTGGATTTTTGGGTTGACTTTTCCAGCGCTTTTCTGTTTAATGATTTTAGCTTAGTTGCTTTCCGGTAGAATTTGGCATTATAATATTTTTGAATCCTTTTGAACCTACCCGGGTGAAAAGGGGGAGGAAATGACTGAAACAACCAAGATCATTCAGGCTCTATGCTACCTTTTGGCTAAAATTAAGAGGGCGGATAAGCTAACGCTCATTAAATTGTTGTTCCTCGCTGATAAATATCACCTTATCCGTTATGGACGCACATTGACAAATGATGAATATTGGGCAATGAGGGTCGGACCCGTTGGAACAACAGCAAAAGATATTTTGAGTCTTGATCCCGATTTTTTGAACAAAAAAGAATATGAATATGCAAGGACTAGACTAAAAAAAGTTAGTATACATCAATTTGAAAAAGGAAGTACTTTCGGCATCGGTGAATTTGACAGGCTCTCGGAGACAGATATTGAGGCCCTTGATTTTATTTTGGAGAAATTTGGAAAAATGGGAGAAAAAGAACTTATCAAATATACCCACCAATACCCCGAATGGAAACGGTATGGAAACCTCTTTAAACGAAATGAAACAAAAAGAGAAAAGATTCAAACAGTCGAACTTTTATCTACCCTTAAGAACGATTACCTTGCAATGCCCCCAGAACATATAGAACAATCCAGGCGCATTCTCATTGGAGAATGTGATTAGGATGGACATTCCACCCGAAATCCTTCTTCAAAGTATAAATGATTTTTGCATATTATTTTTCAAGGACACCTCACACAATAAAAATGCGCCTCCTCATTTTTACGTAGCGTTTCCAGTCAAAGACGACCAATATTTGGTTATCTGTATTCTAACCTCCCAAGTCGAATCCCAAAAGAATTATTACAGGAGGACAAACCCCAAAGCTTTAAGGTCATTAATCCGGATAAGCAGGGATGACCTTTCATTCCTCAACAAAGACACTGTCATCGATTGCAATCGCGCCGAAATGCTATCCAGGGAGGAATTGAAAAAGAGGGTTAATTCCGATCCTCCATTTCAAATAAAAGAAAGGAAGATTCCTTCGTATTTGAAAAAAGAAATTTACAGTGGAATAGTCCAAAGTCCTCTTATTCCTCCCTATCTGAAAAAACTCATCAAGAAGAAAACTTTGTCTAAACCTCGCTAATTACCTCTTGTTCAGAATTCGATAACATCCTATCAGGCAATCATGATTCTCCTGCCCCTCTTCATCTCCACCTTGTTTACAATAATATCACGGCCAGTAAGAGGTTGTTTGAAAGTCTTGACTGAAAAATTCAGTTGGAATGGGCAGGTTGCCGAAACGGTGGACCCCTACGATGGACACCAACGAAAAAGAGGTTACAGCAACAATGCTGTAACCTCTTGATTTCGTTGGAGCGGGCAACGGGGATCGAACCCGCGACCCTTGGCTTGGGAAGCCAATGCTCTACCAGCTGAGCTATGCCCGCACTATCGAGCAATAAAATAATTGATAAGAAAGAGGGTTGTCAAGGCCGTTTTAAGTTTATTGGGTTTGTTGAGTTCATTGAGTTTTTTGAGTTAACCCAAGAAACCCAAGAAACCCAAGAAACAAATTAACTTTAGCCCACAATTTAGACTATCTTCATTTCTGTTGGTAGATACGTCAACACCTCGGCTCCCTGGGAGGTGACGAGGATCATATCCTCAGTCCGGACTCCTCCCCATTGCGGGATATAGACGCCAGGCTCGATGGTGAAGACCATTCCTTCCTGAATCAGCCCTTTATTTTCGCCATTCACAACAGGGTCTTCATGGACAGCAAGGCCAATGCCGTGGCCCAACCCATGGCCGAAATAGTCTCCATAACCCTGATGCTGAATGTAATCCCTTGCCACTTTATCAATTTCGCAGATGGGAATAGACGGCCGTATGGCTTCTATGGCCAGGTCGTGGGCCTCTTTGACGGTCTGATAGACTTTTGACTGGTCCGGAGTTGGTTTTCCACAGACGAGGGTTCGTGTCTGGTCAGAGTGGTAGCCCTGAACCCTTAAACCGAAATCGATGAGAATGAAGTCTCCCTTATCGATTTTCTTTGCGCTCGCCCTGCCATGGGGCAGGGCAGACCTCTTCCCCGAGGCGATGATGATATCAAAACCGGTCGCTTCAGCTCCGTTTTTCTTCATGAAGAATTCCATTTCGAGGGCCACTTCCTTTTCAACCGCTCCTTCGCGAAGAATCTCCATGATATGGGAGAATGATTTTGTTGAGAGATCGATGGCTGCCCGGATGAGGGATAATTCCTGAGAGTCCTTAACCGCCCTTAAGTTCTTGATCTCATCCTCCAGAGAAATGAACTCCACTTCGCCGCCCAATTTTTTCATAAGGAATTGGTAGGATGAAAGGGTGAAAAAAGGACCTTCGACCCCTAACTTCTTCAACTTCAGGTCTGAAAGGAGGGAGGCGATACCGTCCAGTTTTTTCTTGTAATGGATGATCCTGGATTGTTTGACCTCCTCTTCGGCTTGCGTCCAGTATCGGGAATCAGTCAGGAAGAATGTCTCGTTGGGGGCGATGAGAAGGGCGCCATCGCTCCCCGTAAAGCCACAGAAATAACGGATATTTTCAAGGTTGATAAAGAGAATTCCATCGAGTTGATTGACATCGACGATTTTCCGAACGGATTGCTGCCTTTTCTCAAAAAACGAGTTCTGCATCACCCTTTTTTCCTTTCATGAATATGAGCGAGCCATTTCTCAAGAAACTTTATCTTCTCTTCCCTGGAGCGGGGAAGGGGTTGAACCGGGGGGCGAAATGGATTGAGCTCTTGCTCCAGTTCATTCAACTTCTTCTGAATCTCCGTGTCGGAGGGGTCTCTTTCAGAAAGGATTTTATAAATCTCGTATGCCTTTTGAAGATCCCCCTGCCTGAAATAGATATCAGCCAGGGTTTTGGTTGCAATTTCATCCATGGCTCAACCCCTCCTTGATAAGGGCTGCATAAACAATTAGAGAATTATTGCTCCATTGTCAAGGTTTCCGAAAGAGAGCTTTGAAAAACTACTACACACGCTCTCGATTCCAGAGATTTCGAAAAATGATTCCACAGATTTTTATTTTTTTCAATGTATTTCTAATCTGTGTAATCTGTTCCTAATCGATGTAATCAAGAGGGGCTAACAAAAAAAGAGGAAAATATTGACATAGAGGTGATTATCACATAATATTTAGCGGCTAAAGTGAAGGCATCCTATAAAGAGTAAAGAATAGGATGTCTGATTACAAAGATTAAAAAGAAGATTACAGTGATTTAAAATGTGGTTTAATCTCCGTAATCTAAAATAATCTCGGTAATCAGATTTATGATACCAGGAGGCCATCATGGATAAGAAATACCTTTTTTCACCCGGTCCGACCATGCTTCCGCCAGAAGTGCTCCTCAAGATGGCCGAACCGATCATGCACCACCGGGAGCCTGAGTTCGAAAAGATTTTTGCTGAGATCAGGGAAGGGTTAAAATACCTCTTCCAGACAAAGAACGAGGTATTGGTTTTGACCTCCTCTGGCACGGGCGCCATGGAAGGAGCGGTTTCCAATCTCCTTTCCAGGGGGGATAAGGCCCTGGTCATCCGGGGAGGGAAGTTCGGGGAGAGATGGGGAGAGATCTGTAAAGCCTACGGAATTGAGTTTATTCCCATCGATGTGGAGTGGGGAAGGGCGGTCGAACCGGAATCGATCCGGAAGGCGCTGGAGTCCGATTCTGCGATCCGGGCGGTTTATACGCAGGCCAGTGAGACATCGACCGGTGTAAGGCATCCCATCCGGGAGATCGCAGAAATCGTGAAAAGATATGAAGACAAGGTGATCGTCGTCGATGCCATCACCGGCATTGGCGTCTTCAACCTTCCGATGGATCAGTGGGGAATCGATGTCGTGGTGAGCGGGTCACAGAAGGCCCTGATGCTTCCCCCGGGCCTTGCGTTTGCCGCGCTGAGTGAAAAGGCGTGGAGGCTGGCCGAAAGGTCGGATCTTCCAAAATTTTATTTTGACTTCAAAAAAGAGTTGAAATCGACGAAGAAGAACCAAAGCTCTTATACTCCGGCGATTTCCCTCTTTGTCGGGTTAAGGGAGTCGCTCAATATGATCCGGAAGGAAGGGCTTGCCCCCCTCTTTCGAAGACATGAAAAGCTGGCTAGGGCTACTCGTGAGGCCGTAAAGGCTCTGGGACTTGGTCTTTTTGCGCCCGAGTCGCCAAGCGATGCGGTCACTGCTGTCAAGATCCCCGAAGGGATCGACGGAGAACGATTGAAGGACCTCTTTTTTGAGAAGTTCGGAATTACAGTGGCAGAGGGCCAGGACCGGGCCAAGGGAAAGATCATTCGAATCGCCCATCTCGGGTATTATGGAAGACTGGACATGGTGATGGTCATCTCTGCCCTTGAGATGCTGTTAAAAGAGATGGGCCATCGCTTCGAATTAGGCGCGGGTGTGAGAAGGCTGGAAGAGGTGTTGATGGATCAATAAAAGTAGGAGGAGTGCCCCTTGTAGGGGCTCGAGGAGCATTCTCCTTTGGAGAACTTGAGGTGGGAGGTTAGAGACAAATTCTTTAAGCCTCAAACAAAGTAGTCCTCAAGCGGAGCGGTCTCCTGGCAGCGAAGCGATCCTCAAACAATGTGATCCTCAATCGGAGGCATAATGGAGAAGATGATGAAGGTGCTGGTCAGCGACCCCTTATCACAGAGCGGGTTGGAAATTTTAAAAGAGTCGAAGGGTCTGAAATGCGATGTCAAACCCGGGCTCTCACCGGAGGAGTTGAAGCAAATCCTCGGTGAATACGATGCGATCATCATCCGGAGCGAGACGAAGTTGAAGGCCGATATCATCGAAGCAGGGAATCGCCTGAGAGTGATCGGAAGGGCAGGGATCGGGCTTGACAATATTGATCTTCCTGCGGCGACGAAGAAGGGGATTGTGGTGATGAACACTCCCCAAGAAAATGCCATTGCCGCGGCAGAGCATACGATCGCCATGATGCTCTCCATCTCAAGAAAAGTTCCCCAAGCGACGGCCTCGATGAGGGCAGGCAAATGGGAGAAGAAGAAGTTTATGGGGGTGGAGCTCTATCAAAAGACGCTCGGACTGGTCGGCATCGGGGTAATTGGAACGATCGTTACGGACCGAGCCAGGGGCTTGAAGATGAAGGTCATTGGCTATGACCCCTATCTTTCACCGGAAAGTGCGGAGAAGAAAGGGGTTGAGCTGGTCTCCTTTGACGAGCTTTTGAGCCGCTCGGATTTTATCAGCATCCACACCCCCATGACCGAGGAGACCCGGAATCTGATCGATCAGAATGCCATTGCAAAAATGAAAAAAGGCGTCATCCTGATCAACTGCGCACGGGGCGGGATCATCAACGAAAAGGATCTTTACGAGGCAATTAAGACGGGTAAGGTCGCGGGAGCATCGCTCGATGTTTTCGAAAAAGAGCCCGCGATTGGAAATCCTCTTCTGGAACTGGAAGAAGTGGTTTGCACCCCTCATTTGGGGGCATCCACAGAAGAGGCCCAGGAGAATGTGGCCATCGCCATATCCCGGCAGGTGGCCGATTATCTGATCCATGGTGAAATCCGCAACGCAGTCAATATCCCGGCTGTCAGCCCGGAGATCCTCCTCTTCTTAAGACCCTATCTGCGGCTGGGGGAGAAATTGGGAAGCTTTTTAGGACAGATTTCGAATTATGCCATTGAAGAAGTTCTGATCGAATACCATGGCGAAGTCTTAGCCTACGGGACTAAACCCATTACCACCTCTGTCCTGAAGGGACTGCTGACGCCGTTTGTGGGTGAGACGGTCAACTTTGTCAATGCTCCCCTGATGGCCAGGGAGAGAGGGATCAGGGTGACGGAGTCAACCAGTGAAGAGGCGGAGGATTTTACGAGCCTGATTGCCCTGACCGTGCGATCGAAGATGGAGCAGAACTATATCGCAGGAACACTCTTCGGAAGGAAAGAGTTGCGAATCGTCAAGCTGAACGATTTTTTCATTGAAGCCCTTCCGGAGGGATACATCCTCCTGGTCAATAATTATGACCGGCCCGGAGTGATCGGCAATATCGGGGCGGCGCTGGGAAGCCGGAATATCAATATCGCCACCATGCAATTCGGTCGCGATCGAATGGGCGGAATGGCGATGTCCCTTCTCCACCTCGATTCTCCGCTGCCTCCGGGCATGGTGGGTGAGATTTTGAGGCTGCCCAATATCATCTCGGTCCGCCAGATCGAGTTGTAACCATTTCGAGAAAAGCAGAGGGTGAACCCCGTTAGAAAGTCTTCCATTTTTCAACGGGATGGCTCACACGGGGCTTTAAGCCGCGTGTCCGCTCTAAAAAAAAGGAATCTTATCTTCATTCCCGCTGCAAGCCCTGTGCCATGCTGAGGCAGGGCAGGCAGCGGGGCTTTCTAACGGGGTGAATATGGCCAATATAGTGATTGTAGGAGCTCAATGGGGGGATGAAGGCAAGGGGAAGATCGTTGATCTGCTGACCGGGTATGCGGATATTGTCGTCCGTTTTCAGGGGGGGAATAATGCGGGTCATACGATCGTCCTTAAGGAAGAGAAATTTGTTTTTCATCTGATTCCATCCGGCATCCTTTATGGGAATAAGCAGTGTATGATCGGCAGCGGGGTGGTCGTGGACCCGGCCGTTTTGATCGATGAGGTTAACGAATTAAAAAAGAGGGGATATTTAAGGGATGATTCCCAGTTGATGGTGAGCGAAGAAGCCCACCTGATCCTTCCCTACCACCGGAGGATCGATATCGCAAGGGACCGGGTCTTTAAGATCGGCACCACCGGCCGGGGGATCGGGCCTGCCTATGAAGACAAGGTGGCGCGTTACGGGATACGGATGGTTGACCTCATGGATGAGGAGGTTTTTCGGAGAAAGCTAAAAGCCAACCTCGTCCAGAAAAATGCCTATCTCTCAGAGGTGCTGAGGGAGAAAGGGTTCGAGGAATCGGAGATTTTCGATGAATTTCTCCGGTTTAAGAAACAGATTGAAAAGTATGTGAAGAATACTTCGCTCATCCTCTATGATGAAATTCGGAAAGGAAAACATATTCTTTTTGAAGGGGCGCAGGGGGCGCTCCTGGATGTGGATCATGGGACTTATCCTTATGTGACCGCTTCTAATACCGTGGCAGGAAATGCCTGCGCGGGAACAGGGATCGGCCCGACCATGATCGACTCGGTGATCGGCGTGACAAAAGCCTATACGACGCGGGTGGGAGAGGGGCCGTTTCCAACCGAGCTGAAGGATGAGGTCGGAGACAGGATCCGTGAAAAGGGAGGGGAATATGGAGCCACGACCGGAAGGCCGAGAAGATGCGGTTGGTTCGATGCGGTGGTCGTCAACCACGCCATCCGGATCAATGGCATCCAGGAGGTGGCGATCACCAAACTCGATGTGTTGAATGATTTCGATAAGATAAAAATTTGTGTCGGGTATTGCCTAAATGGAAAGGTTATTCAACATGTTCCCTCCAATCTGGAAGTTCTGGAAAGCTGCGAGCCCGTTTATGAGGAATTAGATGGATGGAGAGGGGAAATCAAAGGGGCGAAAAAAATCTCAGATCTTCCTGTCCAGGCGCAACGGTATCTGAAAAGGATTGAAGAATTGACGCATGTAATAATAGCAATGGTCTCAGTCGGTTCTGAAAGGAATGAGACGATTGAGATTAAAAATCCCTTTCAAAATGTTGCCTGAGAGCTCTGAAAAACTATCTTTTGCTCTCTGATTTCACAGATTTTCTTTTATTTATCAATGCATTTCTAATCTGTGTAATCGGCACCTAATCGGTGTAATCAGAGATTTCTCGACTTTTCAGAAATCTCTGCCTAACGACTTGACAATCTGGAAGGTTTTCTCTTAATTTAAATCGATAGGGCCGTTAACTCAGTCGGTAGAGTATCTGCCTTTTAAGCAGAGAGTCGTGGGTTCAAGTCCCGCACGGCCCACCATTTCGAATTCGGAATTTAGAATGCGGAATTCGGAATAAAGACACTTAATTTCGCATTCGCCATTCCGCAATCCGCAATTTAAAGAGGGTCCCCATCGTCTAGTGGCCAAGGACACCGGCCTTTCACGTCGGCGACACGGGTTCGACTCCCGTTGGGGACGCCAATGTTAATGTCGAAAAACCCCGTCATCGGTCGGGGCTTTTTTTTTGCGCACACCTGAAGAGACCAGAGACATCCCGATTTTCATCGGTGCGACAGGGGGGTTCAAATCCCCTGGAGTCGGGTAATAAGGGAGGTCTGGAATATCTCCCTCGCTGCGAATACGGGCCAATGTCAATATCTTTTCTTGGAGCCGGCCGTAAAGGTTCGGTTATTAAAACCTAAATTGAGCGATTCATCCTAACTCACACGGGGAGCAGAGATGCCTCAAACCCTTTTAGAATGCGATACGTTATAAAATTAGGGAATGGGCCTCTAACTTTCACCCAACGGGTGATGATTGGACAGGCCTCATGGTTGATTCAACCCATCAAAGGTGATCGCTCTAAAAGGCTTTTCGGCCTCCCTCCCCCCCTTGTGAGGGATGAAAAGATCGCTCAATTTAGGTAAAAGTTTTTGCTCGCTCCGGTTGGCCACGGGGCGATTGCTTCTGTCCTGATAGACCATTATCTCTCCCTGGAAGCGCAGGCCTTTGATAATCGAAGTCGTTCAGCCTTCGACGTTCCAGCCTGGCGCCGAGGACAAACTCGATGTTGCGCACTACAGCTTCATCCTCTCGAGTGACCAAGGAGAAGGCATCGCCTGTCTTCTCGGCCCGGCCGGTGCGGCCGATCCGGTGGGTGTAGGCATCTGTTGTGTCCGGCATGTCATAATTGATGACATGAGAGATCCGTGAAACATCGATGCCCCGGGCGGCGATGTCGGTTGCAACGAGGACCCTGTACGAACCGTTACGAAATCCGCGGATGGCCGCCTGGCGCTGGTTCTGAGAAAGGTTTCCCTGAAGCGATGTGGTTGGGTAACCTGCCCTTTCGAGCTGCTTTCCCAAACGCTGGGCCCGGTGTTTGGTCCGCGTGAAAATCAGGATAGAGGCCGTTTCAGTATAGCGCAACAGCTGAAGGAGGAGGTCTGTCTTGAGGTGAGAGGCGACCGGGTAGAGCGCATGCGCGACCGTAGGTGCCGGCGCAGACGGATCGACCTGCACCGTGACTGGGGCACGGAGGACATCCCGGGTCAGCCCCCGGATGTCGTCCGGCATGGTCGCCGCAAACATCAGCGTCTGGCGCACGGTTGGCACGTGCTTGATGATCTCCCGGATATCGGGAAGAAACCCCATGTCCAGCATCCGGTCCGCCTCGTCGAGCACGAGGATCTCCAGGTTTGGAAACCGGATCGTGCCCTGACGGATGTGATCGAGCAACCGACCCGGACAGGCGACAATGATTTCGACTCCGGACCGGAGATCGCGAACCTGCGGGGCCATGGAGACGCCACCGTAGATCGGAAGGCTGCGCAGTCGCGTCTGACGGCCCAACGCTACGAAGGCTGTATGAATCTGGTCGCTCAATTCTCGCGTCGGCGCGATGACGAGGGCCCCGATTCGGCCCCGGGGTCTTTTGACCAGTCGCTGCAGGATCGGCAGCACAAAAGCAGCGGTCTTGCCTGTGCCGGTCTGGGCCAGACCTAAAACGTCTTGTCCCTTGAGGGCCGGTGGAATCGCCTGGCGCTGGATTGGAGTGGGTGTAAAATAGCCGAGCGCTTGGACGCCGGCCACAATCTGGGGGTAAAGATCGAACGAATCAAAATTCATATGTTCCTTTCTTTCTGCAGAGATATGCCCAATATTGCAGTGGGCGCTTCGATGGTTGGAGCAACCCTCTTGCAAAACGGGATAAGGTTGGGCGGTCTTGCGAAATCTCGCTCAGAACGCCTCGGTATAAAAGATCAGGATGATTGACTGAAAGCCTGCGGTCAATTGAGAAGGCTGGCAAATGAAGAGGCAACCACCTGGGAGGAGCCTTTTGAGGTCCAATTAGAGTTTCTTGACGTTAATCGCCTTGAGACCTTTCGGTCCCTTCTCTGTGTCGAAGCTAACTGCGTCCCCTTCCGCCAGGCTTTTAAAGCCTTCGGCCTGGATGGAGGAGTGATGGACGAAAACTTCCGTCCCGTCGTCTCTTGCGATAAAGCCGAATCCCTTGCTATCATTAAACCATTTTACTGTTCCCTGAGCCATTTCTAAACCCTCCGTTTCTACCTTCTATAGGTTTCATCTAAAAAAAAAGCCACAAAGTCAAAAGTCTTTGCGGCTGCTTCAACACAAAACCTCCCAACTGTTGGACTTCATATAACACATTCTCGACTCAAAGGCAAGGGGCCTGGGAGCAACAGTATTTGAAAGGTATCTCTGTGTTCCATTGCTTCTACCCTGGCCTAGATAAACCAAGAAGTCCTGGGATCGTCTTTAAAATGTGACCGATGCGGGATTGAGCAGCCGAAAAAACCTCTCCCAATTGTTGAATTTATTTTTTAATGACAAATCCTTCTCGTGTATTCTTATCCGGCCCAAACGGTTCATGCCGAAACCTGATTTCATCTTTATAAAATCATTGCTGGATATGAGGAACCCTAACGGGTGGTTTTCTCCGCTGGGCTTATGCAAAAGGAGGACAGCCCACTGGCTATGTTCAGAGGGCATCAGACGAGTGATCTCCGCCCAATTGGGAGATATTTCCCAAAAGCCGCAAAGGCTTTCATGAATGAATAAAAAAGAAGTCTTATGATGATCCTCATAGCGATAAAGGTGTAAATGTCTTTTTAACAGTTTAAAATCAAACTTAAATCCCCTTTGTGCTAAATTGATTTTTAGCTCTGACAAGAATTGTTCCAATAATCTTTCAGGAGGTGACATCCGCATTTCTTTCACACCTTCAAAATAATCTCTTTTGCCCAAGACCTTCTTCGCTGTGACATTAGTCAACCCCGTTTCTTCAAGAAGGGAATTAATAACGGTTATAGCAGCCGCACTCTTCCCTACCTTAACCTCTAAAGCAGCATTGCATCGGCCAAAAAAAAGGCCGCGAAGAAGTCGTTTAGAGTTCTTGCGGGCATAGGCTATAAGCCTAAAAGGCTCTGTACAACTTGGTCGTGTCGTACCAATATAACACAATATGCCAATTTATGCTTGAGACAGGAGAATTTTCAATGAATGTGGAATATTATCGAATCGGAATCCATAGCGGGCCCTGGAAGATGTCTTAATGGCTTCGTAAATACAGATTTTGCTCTTTGATCAGGTGACAGCTCCCAAGTCATCCCGCTTTTGATTGAACAACAGGGTGAACTTGTCTTGCGCATAGTCGAACAAAATTCCCCCTTGGGAAAATATTGTCATTTAGATTGGATAGCTATGGATGATCCAAGAAAAATATGCGAGGTATCCTTGTGTTTTTGAAGGACTTTACTCCCCTTCTTTTTTATGTTATTTAAGCTTGAAATAATTAAAGGTTTCTGTTTGGCGCTCACCTTATGACAGTCTCTTTTTTTAAAAGTAAAAAGTGGGTCATTTTTCTCTTGCTGGTGGGTATTTCTTTTCTTCTCGTCTACCGGTTCAATTCACAGATCTGGATCAGGGCCATTGAATTTTACGATCTCCTCCACGATCAACACCATTTGAAGGAGATCATCACCTCCTTCGGCGCCTATTCACCCCTGGCCTATATCCTCATCCAGGTTTTACAGGTGGTTGTGGCCCCCATCCCAGGAGGCCTTATCGAGTTCATGGGAGGATACCTCTTCGGCGTCAAGGCAGGGTTTATTTATTCGATCATTGGATCCATCATTGGTTCCTGGCTTGCCTTTGTCCTGGCGAGGATTTTTGAAAGAGTGGCTGTTGAAAAGTTTGTTCACATACGGACGATGAAAAGATTTGATTATTTGATCGGGCATGAGGGTGTTATCCTCAGCTTCCTCCTCTTTCTCATCCCGGGTTTTCCGAAGGATGCGCTCTGTTATATCCTTGGGCTGACCCCCATGCACCTTGGCATTTTTCTCGTCATCTCCACCATCGGGAGAATTCCCGGCACATTGATGGCCTGTCTTCAGGGTGGGAAGGCATTCGATCATCAATATATGGCTATGTTGATCCTGTTTGGAATATCCGCTCTGATCATTATGGTTTTTTATATTTACCACCATGAAATCCATGAGTATATAAAAAAGATGAGGGGAGTCAGGTCATAACTCAACCCTCCGTTTTTTTAAGGTGAAGCGGACCGATGGCCAAAGAGATTAAAGGAGGAAAATTTACATCCGATCTTGTGCTGGACCTCTACTCCAGCCTGTTGTTAGAGGTCTGGGAGGTTGTCTCTGCTATGGTCGGCGAAGCCATTTTAGAACTCCTTTTCAACCTGTCCATTAAGAAGATTAGCGAGAAGTACCCTTTCTTGAAATCGCTCGAAGTGTCGGAAGAAGGAATTGATTCGGGGAAAGTCAAAGAGGAATGCCGGAGCCTCCCCCCTGTTGAAATTCACAGGGGTTTTCAAAGCCTGATCAATCACCTTCTCAATCTCTTTTCGGCCCTTACCGAAGGGGTGATCAGCCGGGAGGTCTTTCCCAAAGTCTTTCCCAAGGTCAGGGAGGCGGAGCGTCTCATCTCTCAGAAATAGAGATTACAGCGATTATGGGCTGATTACATAGATTAGGTGTGCATTGGTGAATAGAAAAAAATCCGTGTAATCTTTTTTTAAATATGGTAATCGGTTTTTATAGGAGAAGCAGTGAGACTCATCGTTAAAAACCTCAACATCCTCCGATCGATCCTCAATGCCATCAACACGAGCTTTGAGGTGAAAGAGATCGTGGAATCGGCCGGGGATAACCTGCCCAATCTGTTCCAATTCTCCGCTCTGGGGGTCCTCTGGAAGGAGGAATCCACCCTTTACCTCTACCAGGAGGAATCCTGTCCTCCCTCGTTTACCCAGGAATTGGCCGTCAATATGGTGAGGGTCTTCTCGATCCTTGGAGAAGAGCCCAATGATCTCAGCCGGGTGACCCTCCAGGTTGAGAAAAGAAAGTTACGACCCTCTCATATGGCGATGGATCCGAAAGCCACGCTGAAATCCTATCTCATCCTTCCCCTTGCCGTGGAGGAGGAGATCGTCGGGTGTGTCTCACTCAACAGCGATCAACCGAATGCCTACGATGCTCAGGACCTCCAGTTTTTCTCCGTCATCGGTTACCAGATGGCGGCGACATTAAAACATTTTCAGAGGCTCAGTTCTGTTAAGACCATGGCTGTTTTTGACACCCTCACTACCCTGTATAACCGGAGATATTTCGAAGAGAGGTTGGTCGTCGAGGCGCAGAAATCTTTTTACGGCGGGTCCTCCCTCTCCCTGGTGATGGTGGACATCGACCATTTTAAGAAAGTGAACGACACCTTCGGCCATACCGAAGGGGATAAGGTGCTGCAGGAGATTGCCTCCCTCTTAAAAGCATCGGTTCGGAAGAAGGATACGGTCGCACGTTATGGCGGGGAGGAGTTCATCCTCATCTTGCCGGAGGCCGGAGTGGACGAGGCCGTCATGATTTCGGAACGTATCCGTAAATTAGTGGAGAAGACTCTTTTCGATGTAGGACAGGCCCATATCAATCTGACGGTGAGTTTAGGGATATCTAACTTTCCGGTCCACCGCGCAAGGACAAAAGAAGACCTGGTCAAGATGGCGGACCAGGCCCTTTACGATGCCAAGAGAGGAGGCCGGAACCGGGTTTGCGTCTTCAATCCTGTCCAGGTATGAAAAAAGATTGATCAGGAAATAAAAGTTTAACGGTAAGGGTAACCCTGCCTACCGCAGGCAGGGAGGTCCGTATCGTTATTAAAAGGCTACGTTTATCGTCTTTTAATGCTTTGCACGTGACCCTAACCGATAACCGAAACGCCTGCCTGCCGGTAGGCAGGGGCTTCGTAACCGTAAGCCAACAAAACTTAACGGATATATTTTACGAAGGAGGACAAAAAAGATGTCAACTCGACAACTGTTCGGCGTGATTTTCATTTCTATTGCCCTGACCCTGCTCTTCTTTTCCGTCGGTTCTTCGATTGCCCAGGAGAAGCTGGTTATGGTCGGGACAGTAAAGAGCTTTGAGTCAAGAATGGTGCTGGATGTGGAGAACGAGAAGGATAAGGCCCTGGTCAGTTTCAGGACCGGTCGAAAAACGGTTTATAACCCCCGGCGGTATCCCATTCCCGGAGAGAGGGTGCAGGTGGAATATCTACCCCACAGGGGAAATTTTGTGGCTTTCACCGTAACGATCCTGGGAGTGGCAGGAGCAAAAGGAAGCCCTAAATAAGAATATTTTGTTGCCAGGGTTTTAGATCACATGGAGAAAAAAGGCACACTGTTTGAGTGTGCCTTTTTTTAGAGGTTAGATGTCCTATTCGGTTTTTTATCCTTCGGGTACAGCTCTCTTTTTTTCGATGATTTTCACGAGCAGAACGCCGATCTCAAAAAGGACATAGAGCGGACCTCCCATCAAGGCCATGTTGAAGACATCCGGAGTGGGGGTGAGCACTGCAGATAGAATGGCCATGATTAGAATGGCATACCTGCGGTTGCGAGTTAAGAACGAAGCGTTGACCACACGAATGTAACTCAACAGGGCGAGAATAAGGGGAAGCTCAAAGACAAGACCGAAGGCGAAGATGAACCCCACGCAGAAGGAAATATATTTCGCCACGGAAATCATGGGTTTGATCGTGGCCGATTGATACCCCATGAGGAATTGGATGCCGAAGGGAAGGGTGATGAAATAGCAGAAGAAGGCTCCGCCATAGAAAAGAAAGATGGCGGTCAGGGGGATGAACTGGGAGGATTTAAGCCCCCGTTTGAGGAAAATGGGGGAGAAGGCTTTCCAGAGATAGTAGAAGATGACTGGTATGGATAAGAAGAGGCTGGCAAAGAGCGTCAGCTTGAAAAGAGAGAGAAAGGCTTCGGGAATCCCGTAGGCGACCAGATCTTCCTGGAGGGAACGATGAAGATACCGGAGCAATTCCTTTGCAAACGGAAAGAGAATCAAGCTCAGCAGGACAATAGCTCCGACAATATAAAGGAGGCCCTTTCTCAAACTGGACAGTGATTGGAAAAGTTCCTGCCGCTTGATTTCCATCATAATTCTTTCTCCGCAACGGATACCGGATGTAATGTAACATAAAAGATGTTCTTCCGAAATATCGCTTTTATTCTTTTGTCATAAAAAATATGATCGCCGTTGAAAGAGATCTTTGAAAAACTATCTTTTGCTCTCTGATTTCACAGATTTTCTTTTATTTACCCTGTTAGAAAGCCCCGCAGCTCTGCTGCGGGGATGGTGACTGTTTCCTTTACCCATGTTTTTTTAATCCGTGCCATCGGTACCTAATCGGTGTAATCAGAGATTTCTGAACTTTTTCAGAAATCTCTGAAATCCATATTGACAAAGATGCAAAACGGAGATATAGAGATTCTTAACGGATGAATCTCGATCATAAAAGACTGAGAGTCGGAATCACCTACGATTTAAAGAAGGATTTTTCTCATCGAGAAGATCAGCCGATCGATTCTTTTGAGGAGTTCGATTCGGAAGAGACGATCGACGCCATACGCCGGGTCCTCGAAAGTGATGGGCACGAAGTGCTTAAATTGGGCGGAGGCGCCGGTTTGATCAACCGGTTGAGGAATTCTCCTGTCGATATTGTCTTCAACATCGCCGAGGGGATTGGGGGACGAAACAGAGAAGCCCATATCCCCGCCCTTCTCGAATTCTTAAACATTCCCTATACCGGCTCCGATCCCCTCACCCTCTCCCTCACTCTGGATAAGGCAATGGCGAAAAAAGTGGTCAGGAGCGAAGGGATTCCCACCCCCGGGTTTAAGAAGGTGGAGAAGATGGAGGACCTCCATGGCCTCGACCTTCGCTATCCCCTCTTCGTGAAGCTGTGTTACGAAGGATCGAGCAAAGGGGTGCGGCTCGATTCGAAGGTATCCGACCCTTCTTCCTTAGGGGAAAAGGTGAGATGGCTTTTGGAAACCTATGGTCCTCCTGTTCTGGTGGAGGAGTTTGTGAGCGGTCCTGAGTTCACCGTTGGGATTTTAGGCAATTCGGATCCTGTTATTCTCGGTGTGATGCAGATCGAGATCAAAGGAAGTTCTCCTGATGAGGCGATCTATTCTCTCGAGGTGAAGAGAGAGTGGGAGGAAAAGGTCCGCTACCACTGTCCCCCTCCGATCCTCGGCGATTTGCAAAAAAGAATCGAGGAAGTGGCGGTGAGAGCCTATTGCGCTCTGGATTGCAGGGATGTTTCACGAGTGGATATTCGTGTCGGAGAGGATGGGATTCCCTATTTCCTTGAAATCAATCCACTTCCCGGTCTGTCTCCGGTGTATGGCGATCTTCCCATCATGGCCGGGCGTATGGGCTGGGAATATAGCCGATTGGTTCAAACCATTTTCCATCATGCCCTGGAACGATATGGGATCGGGGGGTAATGGATGAGAATCAACCGGCCTGACCCAGATCTGTTTGAAATCATCCTGAGACAGTTAAAGGAAGCGGTTGTCTTTGCCGATAGCCGGGGCCGGATCCAGATCTTCAATCCCGTAGCCGTGGAGTTTTTCAAGGTCAAAGAAAAGCAGGCAATGGGAAAGAAGCTGGAACGGGTCATCCCTTATAAGATCATCAGGAAGCAATTCGATTCCGTTTATGAACATAGAGAGGGCCATCACGATCTTGAGTTAGCCATCCATTTTCCGGCTGTCTCGGAGGAGGAGGGACAGCTGCTCCGGTGCAGTTTTTATCCCGTCTATGACAGAAAGGGAATTTTCATCGGATGCCTGGCCACTTTTGCGGATATCACGGAGAAGGGGTTGCTCTCACGCGAGATCAGCCAGAGCAAAGACCTCTCCACGATCGGCATGCTTGCCAGATGGATGGCCCATGAGATTCGGAACCCCCTCAGTTCCCTCAACATCAATATTGAATTGTTGAGGGATGAACTGAGAGAAGAGGTTCACCTCGCCCAGAAGGGAGAGATTCAATCCCTTCTCAATTTTATCAGTTATGAGACCCTCCGGCTTGAGAATAATCTCAAAGAGTTTCTCGATTTCAATCGCCTCCCTCCCCTGAAATTTGAATGGGTCCAGTTGAATGACGTCCTGGATTCGATCGCTCGATTGTTAAGGCCGGATGCCCAGATGAAGAACGCAAGGATCGATGTCCATTTTCAGAAGAAACTGCCCCTGGTGAAGATCGATGTGAGCCAGATCAACCTGGCCATCTCCAATCTCCTCATCAACAGCGTTCAGGCCGTCTCGGAAAGAGGGGAGATCCATCTCTTGACGCGCGCATCGAAGAAGAATGTCTTCATCATCATTAAGGACAACGGAGCCGGGATATCCAAGGATCATCTCCACAAGATTTTTGATTTTATGTTCAGCACCAAACCCACGGGTTCTGGTCTGGGACTTTCGATCGCCAAAAAGATCATCTCGGACCATCACGGGGACATCACCGTGAGGAGCGAGTTGAATCGAGGCTCAACCTTCAGGATAAGGCTTCCACTCAATCCGAAATTAAGTTCGTAGTTCGGAGTTCATTGTTCGGAGTAGAAAATCTAATCAAAATAAGTTTGGAGGTTTTTTTATTTCTCCGAACTCCCTGCCTGCGGCGGGCAGGCGAACTCATTACTCCGAACTTTTTTTAAGAGACCATGGACAAAAAAGTGATCCTCATCGTGGAGGATGATCCCCGTGTGGGAGAAAGCCTCCGCCTCCTCTTCAAGAAGAAGGGCTACTCGACACTTCTCGCTTCCAACGGAAAGGAGGGCCTTCACGTCTTTCGACAGGAGATGGTCGATCTGATGATCACGGATGTGGTCATGCCGAAGATGGGCGGCCTCGAACTCCTGGAAGCAGTGAAAGGGTTGAGGCCGGAGACAGAGGTGATCGTCATCTCCGCCCAGGGGACGATCGAAAAAGCGGTCCAGGCGATGAAGCTTGGGGCCTTCGATTTCATTGAAAAGCCAATCAATCCCAGAGTCATCTCTCTTCTGGCAGAGAGAGCCCTGGAGAAGCAGACCCTGATCCTTCAGAACCGGGACCTGAGATCCCAATTGGCAGATAAATTCCATTTCAAGAATATCATCGGAAGAAGCGAGAAGATGGTGAAGATCTTTGAGCTCATCCGTCATATCGCTCCTTATGACAGTTCCGTCCTCATCATCGGGGAGAGCGGCACCGGGAAGGAATTGATCGCCAACGCCATCCATTACAACAGCCCCCGTGCGGCGATGCCTTTTATCAAGGTGAGCTGCGCCTCCTTGAGCGAGGGAATCATCGAGAGTGAACTTTTTGGCCATGAAAGAGGAGCCTTCACCGGAGCGATCGCCTCCCGGAAGGGACGTTTTGAGTTGGCCCACCAGGGGACCCTCTTTTTAGACGAAGTGGAAGATATTCCTCTCTCAACACAGATCAAACTGTTAAGGGTCCTCCAGGAGGCTGAATTTGAAAGGGTGGGAGGAAATAAGACCATTAAAGTCAATATCCGGATTATTGCGGCCAGCAACCGGGATTTGCAAGAGGCCGTGAGAAACTCGACCTTCCGGGAAGACCTCTATTATCGTTTGAATGTGGTCAACATCAAACTGCCGTCTTTGAGGGAACGAAAAGAGGATATTCCGTTCTTAATCCAATTTTTAATTGAGAAGTTCAATAAAAAATATAAGATGAAGGCGAAGGGTGTCTCGCAGAGGGCAATGAATCTTCTTATGGACTATAGCTGGAGCGGAAACGTGAGGGAGTTAGAGAATACGATTGAATCCGCCCTGGTCATTAATGCTCCGGAGGTATTGGACCTTCAACATCTCCCCCAGGAGATCAGGGATTTTAAGGAAGAGCAGGAAGTGATCTCCTTTAAAATCGGAACGCCTCTTGAGGAAATGGAAAGAGAGATGTTGCTCCAGACGTTGAAGGCGACCAAAGGGAACAAACAGAAAGCGGCAAAGTTGTTAGGGATCAATGTGAGGACCATACATAGAAAAATCGAAGAAATGCAGGGAAAGTTCCCACCCTAACTGACCTCTGCAAAAGCGGCAAATAGGCATGGTTTCTATGAGTTAACGATAAAACAAGGACAATTTGTCAGACTTTCAATAAAAAGAGCCTGACATTTCTTCACTAAACTTTTAGAGATGCAGAGCCTGTTGAATATTAAGAGAGAACATAAGGTTTTAAAATACTTTTTTATCTTTTACCGACGTCATTCCCGCGAAAGCGGGAATCCAGTAAAATCAATTAGTTCTGGATTCCTGCCTGCGCAGGAATGACAATAATGCGTAAAATTATCGTTGAGGGTTTAGAAGTCTTGGTTTTCAGTATCCTGAGGAATTTGGCACGGAAATTGATTAACAATATATTTTATGAAAGAAAAGGTTAAGTGGGCCTTTATTCTTGATAAGGATGAATTTTTGCGCCTTAGCCTCAATAAGATATTGAAGAAGTATGGATTTCAAGTTGAAGAAATCGAAGATATTTCCGGTTTAGAGAAGAGAAAGAAGGATGTCAAGGGGGGAATGATTCTTGCCGACCTGGAGATGGAAGGGTTGGAAAGATGGGTGCCCCTTTTAAAAAGATGGAATGATCGTTTTATATTGATGAGCCCCCAGATCACCGATGACCTCGTCCAGCGTCTCAAGCAGATAGGCATTCACCGCATCCTCAAAAAGCCTGTTGAGCCAAAAATGTTAAGGAAGGTGATCCGGGAGATGTCTTTTCCCGATGGAGTCACATTTACTTCGTCGGTTAAACAAAGGGAGGGTTCCCGACTCAATCAGAAAGGAGGTGAAGACAGATGAAGAAGTGGATTTTGCTCTTTTTTGCACTGGTCCTGGTCGTCAACATTGCCGCCGTGGGAATTGGATGTAAAGCCAAGGCTCCGGAAACACCAGCGGTGAAAGAAGAACCAAAGCCTGCTGAGGCCAAACCTGCTGAGGCGCCTCCGGCAGAGAAACCGGCAGAGAAACCGGCAGAGAAACCTGCTGAAGCGCCCAAGAAGTAAGAGAAAAAGGTCGGCTGAATCAGGGATAGCGGAAACCGTCATTTAGGTGTTGGCGTCCTCTCCCAAAAGAGAGGACGCCAACAGAAATTTGCTAACCAAGGAGAAGCTAAGATTATTCGCCGCCAACGCAAACAAAAGAAAAGGTGCATGCCTGCTTTCGAGGACAGAGGGCGATTCCTTTGTGTTGCAGGAGGAGGTGTCGATTGCGATATCTCCTTTTTTATTTGTGAAGGAGTTGAATCCTATCGGCAGGGATGCAGGAAGGAGTGAAGATGGAGCCTGCTTCAGACTCTAATTTATCTGTCCCGCTGAGGAGAACTGAAAGACCTTTACAGCTTGGTTTGTTTCGCAACTCGGAAGAAGAGAAGACCATTGTTGAAACCAAAGATACCATTCCTCTCCACTGGAAGAAGGTCACGGAAAGAGAATGGAATGACTGGAGATGGCAACTCCGGCATCGGATCACGACTCTGGACCAGCTCAGAGAGATCATCCAGTTGACTCCTGAGGAGATAGAGGGGATCAAACACTCCAAAGGGAGATTGGCCCTGGCAGTCACCCCTTACTTTGTCAGTCTGATGGACCCTGTCAATCCCAATTGCCCCATCCGGAGACAGGCCATCCCCCGCGTCGAGGAGCTGCACCTATCAAAGAGCGATATGGTGGACCCCTGCGGGGAGGATAAGGATTCTCCAGTCCCCGGTCTTGTCCACCGTTACCCGGATCGGGTCCTTTTGCTGATCACCGATCAATGCGCTGTCTATTGCCGATACTGCACCCGGAGGCGGCTGGTGGGCAGCACGGAGCGATCGATCACCGAAGGAAACTTTGAAGAGGTCCTCAAGTATTTGAAAAAGAATCGCAAGGTTCGGGATGTCCTTCTCTCAGGAGGGGATCCCCTTCTCCTCGAAAACGAGAGGCTGGAGGAAATTTTGAGCCGCTTGAGGGCAATCCCTCATATCGAGCTCCTCCGGATCGGGACGAGAGTTCCTGTCTCCCTTCCTCAGAGAATCACCCCGGGATTGGTAAAGATGCTCAAAAAATACCATCCCCTGATGATGTCCATCCATTTCACCCATCCCAAGGAGATCACCGATGCGGTCAAGAGGGCCTGTAATGATCTGGCAGACGGAGGGATTCCCCTTGGAAGCCAGACCGTGCTCCTCAAGGGGATCAATGATAAAGCCCCCATCATGAAAAAGCTGCTTCATGAGCTCCTTAAAATACGAGTCCGGCCCTATTACATCTATCAATGTGACCTGGCCACGGGGACGGAACATTTCAGGACCTCTGTTGCTGCGGGGATCCAGATCATTGAGAAGCTCCGGGGCCATACCACAGGCTATGCGATTCCAACCTTTGTGGTGGATGCCCCAGGAGGAGGAGGGAAGATCCCTGTGGAGCCAAACTATCTGGTTTCACGGGAGAAAGGGAAGATGGTCTTAAGAAATTATGAGGGAAAGGTCTACGAATATCCGGAGCCGAATATCATTGAATTCAAGAAGGCGAGAGCCAGCGGCGAGGAGAAAGTTGGAACAAAAAAAGTGATGGCTCAGCCATGAGGTAATACAAACCCATTAAATGAGATGCTGAACCAAGCATGACAAGAAAAAGCCTGTCATTCCGAACCAGGTCCTGAAGCAAGTTCAGGATCTAAGGATTTCGGAATCTCGAATTTTGTAATGGTAAAAAATTAGTTGCGTTTGTATTAAATAAGATAAGAGAGGGGAGGAGATGGAAGGGTCTGGATTAAGAGTGGGCGTGCTCTATAACCTTCTTGAAAGGCTTGAGAAGGGAGAGGAAAAGGATATTCTGGCGGAGGAGTCGATCCTCGAGGAGATCGGCGCGATCGAAGAGGGGATCCGTTCTCAGGGGCATCAATTTTTTGTGATGGCCGTCCGAAATGAGATCGACTCCGTCATCCACTGGTTGAAAGAGATCCGACCGGATGTTGTCTTCAACCTGTGCGAGAGCGTGTATGGGGACGCCTGCCTGGAGATGAATATCCCTGCCCTGCTGGACCTCATGCGGATTCCCTATACGGGGTCTTCGCCTCTGACCCTTGGACTGTGTCAGGACAAAGGGAAGGTGAAGGATATCCTCTCCTCTCAGGGTATCCTCACCCCCCGGTATAAGATCTTCGATCATGAGGTCGGGTCCCTGAAAGGAAATGTCTTTCCAATCATCGTCAAGCCCCTTCACGAAGATGGGAGTCTCGGGATATCAAAAGAGAGCGTGGTCCATAACGATGAAGCCCTGAACAGGCAGATCCGGTATGTCATCGAAAGGTATCGTCAACCTGCATTGGTGGAAGAGTATATCGAAGGCAGGGAATTAAATGTGGGATTGATGGAGACAAATGGAACAGTGGGCCCCCTCCCCATCTCTGAAATCGATTACTCGGAATTCCCTGAGGGGGTTCCGCGGATCTGCGGTTATGAAGCCAAGTGGGTGCAGGAGAGCATCGAATACCAGAAATCTAAACCGATCTGCCCGGCTCCCCTGGAATGGGTGATGCAAAAACGGGTGGAACATCTGGCCATCAAAGCCTTTAAACTCTTCGGTTGCCGGGACTACGCCCGTGTGGACATGCGCATTGACCGGGACGGAAAGATTTATATCCTGGAAGTGAATCCCAATCCGGACATTTCTCCTCCCTCCGGCATGGCGAGAGCGATACGAATTAAAGGGATGACCTATTCCGAGTTTATCGGAAAGGTGATTGAGAAGGCGCTCCAAAGAAGAGAGAGGGAGATGGGGAGATAGGGAGAGGGGGGATCAATTTAAAATAGAAGTATTATTGATTTTAAGTTTATAAGATAACATCAATATTTAATCACAGCCAGAGGTAACTTTTGTAACTTTTATTCTCCCCATCACCTTATCTCCCTATCACCCCATCCAATATTAAGATGATGAAAATATTT
>Ga0209835_1000116_pt1 | contig 54527 bp, 67 predicted proteins | sample LakKivwa52mmetaG_FD_184138 | JGI IMG/M metagenome (GOLD analysis project Ga0209835, IMG submission 184138) | Anoxic lake water microbial communities from Lake Kivu, Rwanda to study Microbial Dark Matter (Phase II) - Lake Kivu water 52m metaG... | ecosystem: Environmental > Aquatic > Freshwater >...
GGGTAGAAGGAGAATGGTGTATTGCTTGGCAAAAATCAAGAGAGTACTGGGATTCTCATGCTAAAGATAGTTTTTTTGTAATTTTTGTAGATTACCATGACCGAGGGGAATCAACAAATGAATTGGATTGGGGGAAAGAGGCAGTTCAATTTAAAGTTAATAGGCAGTTCTCATTAAAACAAGATGTCTTTCAATATTCAAGATTTGAAAAAACTTGGGATAGATATGATAATAATGAAGATAAGCCCAATCCTATATTTATAACAAATTATATATTTGATGACTTGAATTCAAATATATACTCACCACTCATGTACACTATAATTAATAAAAAAGATTCTTTTTCTACATCGGATATAGATAGTTTTGGTATGGAAGTTTCTGATTTAATTAAAAAATCCAGAGGAATTAGTAGGGAAGTGCAGACTATAGCGCTTAAAACTTTTGTTACTAATTTAGACAATGGGGTTGCTTATATGTTAGCAACCTCTAAACCAAAGGGGATTATTAATTCTATAAAAAAAGATGAAAGAGACTTTACTATAATACAGGAAAATACAGAGTATACCTTAGTATACTGTAAATTGTTATATAGTGAAAGTTTTGGTATGGGGTTAGTAATTGGGGAAATATCTTCAACTTCTATGGTTTCATCAGGAAATGATCATATAGCAGATTGTTTCTTACCCTTTCCTATGAAACATATCTTTAAGATGATGAAAATGATCTTTCCTGAAGGGGACATATATCAATTGCCTGCCTTCAAAGATAGTGTTAAAGAGATGATAGGATCAAATAAGATTAAATATGTTATATATAGCAATTTCACAAATTTCCAAAATAAGGAAATACATGAGGTGTATAAAGAATTTTTAGATACCCCTTGGTTTGATACATATTTTTCTAATGGCCCAAAATCTATTAAACCTACGGTGTCTTCTTTATTTGTAGGGGATGACTTAGAGATAGATATTCAACAAAAAACAGATGAATTATTTTCTGAAATTAAAGAGCAAGTAAATAAAATAGTGGATCGGTCTAAAATGCAGGAGCGTTTTGATAGAATTAAGTCCATACTTGGAGAAAATCTATTAAAGAATTTTGTTATATATAGGGGAAATTAAATATTATTTAATTTTGTTTTTAACCCCCAGTAAGGATATTTCACCTTTTTTAGTTATAACATAATGGAGTTCTATTCTTCTCTCTTTAATATGAGAGATAGTAAATATCTCTCCCTTACTCCCTGTGCTAGGAAGAATGGATACAGAATGAATCTGCTCCATCTTCCTTACGGCCCAATCCTGTTGAGTAGTCACCGCACTCTCTCACAAGGGAGTTTATTATAGAGTTCAAAACTATAAGGTTCAACCCTATAGAACTGTCCATACCTATTTTCAATGAAATCTCCTACACTCATGGAAGTGTGCTGAATTCCCAAGGAACTCAGGAGATTTCTAGCTTCTCCATTAGGGGACCAATTTTCTCCTTGCATCCGATGAAAAACATCTTCCAAGGATTTTGCTTCAATTTCTTTGACGAAGGCCCATTCTTGGGTTTCAGCTTCAGACCTATCCCAGAATTTCTTATACCAGACCTTGTACTTGTCCAACATAGTGGACCCCCTAACAAAAGATTAGAAGAAGGGGGATGCAAGTTTTTCAGTATATCCGAAAAACTTGCTTTCCTCACCTCATCCTTTAAGTATAAGATATAGAAATCCAGCCAAAAAGTCAATACATATTTTTAATATTTTTTCTGTTACTTAATTTCTGCAAACTTCACCCTGGTCAGGTTAGTCTGTTTTGTCCCCTGATAAACTTCATGACCTTTGATCGTTCCCTTAATGTCATACTTATTCCCAGGAGTAACCTCCAGAACAGAAGCAGAAGTGGAGAAGGTCTTAAAAATATTTCCTTCCTCATCCTGCATCAGAACCAAATAGGAAACCCCGTACATAGTATCCAGTTTTTTGATATTAAGAGCAGTTACCTTGAGATTAATTTTATCCCCAGGATTTCCAACATGATTAGATTCCTTCTTGATAGATTCTACTTGGGGATGCATAACAGTATAAATTGCATATGCGGTGACTCCGATGGAGACTACCAAGTCCCGCAGAGTTCCATCCCCATAGAAGAGGTTATTCTTGATATTCCACTCGAAATCATTTTTGGGTTCCATCTCTCCATAGGTGCTCATAATTTTGGAGATAGCCTCCTGAACTAAGTCTTCTCCAATAGTATTCCAGACAACTTGTCTAGCTGCCCAGATGTCTTTCCCAAACTCTCCTCTTGGAGGGTAAACCCAATATTGCACTGCACCACCCGTTGATGGTCTCCCCAGTTCCGGCATAGCCCTATCTTTTGAAATCCAAGGTTTCATCCACTTATCAGTGGCCAAGTACGTGCAAATAATTAGGTCAGAAATTGCAATGCTCCGAGAATAGTGACCACTGCCCTCAGAATCCTTCTGCAACTCATCCAAGTAATCCATCAGATACTGATAAGTATCCAGGAAATGCTCAATATTCCAACCAAAATAATCCTTGGCACAGGATGACCCAATGCAGACCAGCCTATCATTTTCAATGAAAAATGAATACTTGTTTCTCTGCCTCTTGATACGGCAGTGGTCACAGGTCAGAGATTCATCAGGAATGGACCCAAGAACAACAGTGCTCCCAGGAGCAGTAAAAATCTGCTTTACCCCCTCAACAAAAGAAATCGTACCTACATAAGTACAATTTCTTCCCACCATTTTTGGGCTATCAATAGTAATCTTATTCCAATGAATCATACCATGCGATCCTCTTTCAAAATAGGTGGTATGCTCTTTAATATGGACTTCAGGATAACCTTTTTTTACCAGTTTTTCATTAAGTTGGATCAGCCTCTTTTTCCAAGCCACAAAGTTTTCATCAGTCAGTAGGAAAACTCCAGTATCCTCGTCCATGTTCTCGCTCCTCTTGTCTCAGGCTTACTTTTAATATAATGCTTTTCACAAAAATAGTCAATGCATTTTGAAATCTTTTTCTATTTAGTTAGTGGAAAAGAGAGAGATTCACCTTCTGACCTCTTTGTAGATGGGAAAGTTCTTTCCATCTATATTCCCAATATGATATTCTTTATTTCTGGGGGCATTGAGATTTAATTCTCTCATAATAAAACTTCTAGTTTTAACAAACTCATCTATTTCATTTTTTGAAACAGTAATTAAAGCTTTACAAAATGGATCAGCTTGTTCTCTTTTCTGTATAATGAGGAGTTTTTCTTTTATTCCAGAGGAAAACCCAATCTTATAGGAAAGCATAGCATCTTTCCCTTCTTTGTAATAACGAATTGCTCCTTTTTCAATAGTAAAAAGGATATGATCCATCATTTCCTTAATACTTTCCAGATTATGTCTTTTTCCATAGAATATAATGCGGGATGATGTAGGAGATAAAATTCCTTGCACAGCATAACTGTAATTAATAGTTCCTATGGGAATAGCTACCTCTAGCATCCAGTCTTCTCTTTTTTCACCATAGTCCATTCTCATAATTTCTGTTTTAACTGGCTCTTGAGCATCCATCAGCGACAGATTATGAATTTTAAGCATTTCGTGAGCCTTAGCCAAAGCAGAAGCAGCTTCAGCTTCATTAGTTGATTCAGCTAAAGCAAATAACTTCTTTATTTTATCAAGGGTTCTGATGTTTGCCTCTGTCATAGTGGTATCCTCTCCTATAAAAGAGAATTCCCCCCATAAAAGGGGAGGATGCTTCAATGTGGCCCCTGCCCGGAAGCAGGGGAAATTCCCTTGGCATTGCTAATCCGATGGGAACATTTGGTCTTGCTTCAATGTGGCCCCTGCCCGGAAGCAGGGGAAAGAATCCTCCCCATAAAGGGGGAGGATGTACTTTAGTTCATCCCTTAATCTGGTTATGCAGGGACAAGTTTCTGCCATCCACCTGTCCAGCCAGATAACCATTAGGGCTGCTAATCCGATGAGAACATTTGATCTTCACCAAGTTCATCTTTTTCATGAACTGGTTCAGCTCATTGTCCGCAGTGACCACCAAGGCTTTGCACTCGGGGTCTGCTTGTTCTTCCTTGTGCATGGTGTACAAACGATTACAGATAGCATCAGAGAAGCCCACCTTATAGGAGGCCACAATGCTCTTGCCCTCTCCGTAATGTCCCTTGGCCCCTTTTTCGATTGCCCCCAGGATATAGTCTGCCATCACTTTGACAGCTTCAACATTGTGTTCCTTCCCGAAAACCAGAATATGAGTCTCATATGATCTTCGTTTGAGATTTGCCTGTCCAGAAATGATTTTTCTAACAACCCTGCAATAATTCACTTGGGCAATGGCATTGATGACCAGCATTCTCCAGTTATGCCCGGTGTCACCAAAGTCAAAGGAAATGATCCCATCCTCAGTTTTATCTTTCAGATCAACCATGGACAGGTTATGCTTCTTGAGCATCTCATGAGCTTTAGTCAAAGCAGAAGCAGCTTCAGCTTCATTAGGGGAAGACGACAGAGCCAACAATTTCCTAATCTTGTCCAGAACCTTGTCCATGTCAGTCATATCCGACTCCTAATCCGAAGTTGGCACAGGTAACTTCTAACAGAAGTTGTTGTACCCTTGCCCTTGATATATTAAATATAATGCCCCCGCTAAAAATAGTCAATACATTTTTGAAAAGTTTAATTAGAATCTTGGAGATATATATTGGAAAGTATTGAATGAAAAATCAATATCCTCTAGGTTGCAATTTCTATATTCCATATTATGGAGGTAAAATACATTTATTTTATCTCCATCTAAGCATCCTTCCTTGCAGTATTGAATTTTATCTGATTTGGGGAAAATGTTTCCTGTAAAATAACTTTTTCCATTAAACTGTATCCGATTATACATATCCGGTGTCATTAACATAGAATATCCCCCCTAGCTTTAAATTAGTTCACAATGCAGAAAAAAGAAAAGATAGGAGATAGAGAAAAAATTGAAAGATATTTCTAAAAAATAGTTGACTTCTTTTTGGGGGAGAATTATATTAAATGCAAGAGGTTGCTTGAGCAGCCCAAGTTTTGAGGAGTAAGAGGAGCGGGTTATGAAGTCTAACTATATGGACAAGCTGGAAAAAGAGTACACGAAGATGTATTCTGAGTTTACTCCTGAGATTTCTGCTCGATATGAAAAGGACATCAGGAAAGCAGAAGATGTCCTCCATGGAGTCAGTGCCATGGGAGATTTCGTGAACGCCATGGCCAGGGATACTGGGGATATGGCTATGCTCCTGAATGAGGGGGTACATTCTTTGCATAGGACTCTGCAACAGCAAGTTGTTGCTGAAATGATTCAGTTCCTGATTAATTATGCTGACACCCCCTACTTTGATCTGAGAAACAGAGAAGCTGTGTCACTGTGTCAAGTTATTAAGGCTTCTTTGGAGGAGAAGACTTATAATGGAAAAATCAGTTTGCCTCATATTTGAGGGGGAAGTATGAAGAAAATAGTTGTTGAGGTTATAACGGGCATCATTGTTTTTGGTTCAATCTTCTCTCTTTTTTACTTGTTCTAAAAAAGAGAAGAACAGAAAATAGGGGTACTAAAAAGTTTCAATTTGAAACTTGCCCCCTTTTCTTATCAAGGAGTACACTATGATGGGTCTTGAACTGATTAACCAACTGTCTGAGAAGGCAGCCATGGAAGCTCGCAAGAATAATAGGCTCCCTGTTATCTATCTGGGAGAGGAATCTGGATTGGAATTCTGTAGAAGAATTCCCAACATAGGAGATTATCGCCCCCGTTTCTTCAAACTTGTGGCGGCTTATATGGTTGACAAAACGGGGATGGGGGATGACTCCGAACCGGCTTTGACTATCACTACTTTTTGCAAGAGAGTTGAGGAAAAACGTCCCATTTACTATGCTATCATCGAAGAAGGTCAGTTCCAGATTGTAATAGGAGAATTTGTAAAAAAGTAGTTGTCTTTTTTGGATAAAAGTTGTACTTTTAAAAAAACAGTGATGAAGAAAAGAGGGAGAAGGGGAGCAAAAAGGTTTCAGTTTGAAACCAGCCCCCTCACCTTTTTACTCCCCTACTTAGGAGGATGGTATGGTAGCTAGTTTCAAGGTTTCTCTGAAAAAAGGTTCCCCTCATCAGGAAAAAGATTCCCCTTTCTTTGATGTTAAGGAAGTCCCCTTGATCCGTTCAGACAATCATGAAGAAAGTTCTCGAATCGCTCTCATTAATATGGATTCTAATAAAAGCATGGGGGAAGTTTCCAAGAGGTATCGGGTTACTACTCATCGGGAAGCCTCTACGATGGTCAAGGATTTCCTGACTGAGATTGGCTTGCCTTTTGAAAGTATGGGACCACGAGTAGCCAAGGGGGGCGCTCAGTTTTTTGAAGCTCTTACTTTCCCGGAGATGACTTTTAATCCTATTCGCAGGTCTACGGCTCTGGATACTCCTGGCCTGCACAAGGACGATCTTGTCCCTGGTCTGTCTATCAGGAACTCTTATGATCGTTCTTCCCCGATTGGGATAGACTATTGGGTATATCGTCTTATTTGTCTCAATGGAATGGCTATTCCCGTTGAGCAGACAACATTTTCCTGCAAGCATTCCCAAGTACTAAATAGGGGCCAAATCCAATCTGCAATTTTCTCTCAACTGGAAAAGAGTAGTTGTATGATGGAAAGTTTTGCCCAGAAACTTAATGAGTCTGAAGGAACTGATCTTCTGGAAAAGATTTTGAAGGCGGGTTTCTCTGATGTTTTCAAGGAAAAACTGATTGAGAAACTAAATCCTTGTATTAAAATGACTTCTCATGAAGTAGAGAAGGAACAGAGGAAGTTCTTTGAGATTGATACTATTCACACTGATGAATCTGCCTGGGCTATCTATAATGTAGCCACAGATTTGATTTCTCATAATCTGGGGAATGTTGCTGTAGTAAACAGGGAATCAAAAAGGCTTTCCAAGGTTGTTGGACTGGTTGCCTGAGTGAAAAAGGGCAGGGAGAAAAATATCCCTGCCCCCGTTCTATGAAGGGGGAAAATTATGGGTACACGAGGAATTGTTGTTTATACAAGTTTTGAAAAAAAATATTGTTATGTTAAAACATATCCCTTTGATAGTTATCCAACAGGGCTAGGGTTAACAGTTTGTGCCAAAATTAGAGGTAAAACTTGGGAAAAGAAGAAAAATGAATATATAATGAAAGAGGGATATTCATTAGAGGAAATTATTAGTAGTTTTGGGGGAGAAGAATTACCAGAAATCACCTTTGCTCTCAATTCCCTATTCTGTGAATGGGGGTATGTTGTTGATTTAAAAAATGAAGTTGTTGAAATTTACAAGGGATTTAATAATACCCCATTGAGGGAAACAGATCGGTTTTTCACAAAAAATCAAAAAGAAAGTATATACTACCCAATTAAACTATGTAGGACCATGACTTTTAATTGGATTAGAAATCAGACCTTTGAAGAGTTACAAAGTGATTTCAAGAAATTTGAAGAATCCTTTGAAAAATAGATTGACTTTTTTTAGAAAAAGCATTATATTAGTCATATAAAGAACAGCAACAACAAGTTGGGCTTAGGAACCAACTTAATTCTGCTTTGGAGAGACTACTATGGACAAGTTGACTGTGAAAGAGATTGCCTTGCTGAAAAAAATTGCTCTGGATGAGTTTCAGCCTCTCAATGGGGCTTGTCCTAAGGTTTTCCAGGACACTGGTGTGATTTTTGCCTTTGTCTTGGAAACGAAGGCAGAAGGTGGAACGTTTGCTTCCCTGCAAAAGAAGGGGTTGGTGGGGTTTGAGAAAGACAAAGAAAGCGACGTACTTTGGTTGACTGAAGCAGGATTCCAAGCATACAAGGAAAATTGCTGACAAAAATAATATTTCTACTTACTATTCAAGGAGTAAGCATGAAAATAGTTATCTGTGGTGATACTCATGGACACATAGATTATCGAAAAATCTCACAGTCTAATTTAAAAAAATTGTGTGGGGAATTTCCTCAAGCAATCATAATTGCAGGGGATTTTGGAGTACCCTGGGCCTTAAACAAAAAAGATAGTCAGGACAGTTTCATGACTAAGTTTTATGCTCTTAAAAAGATTCCTATTTTAGTAGTACCGGGGAATCATGAGAATTATGATAGAATTAATCAACTCCCAGTGGTTAGTATCTTTGGAGCTAAGTCAAGAAAATATTCAAGTAATATTTATTTCATAGAACGAAATGAAGTATTAACTATTGAAGAGAAAACTTTTTTTTGTTTTGGTGGAGCTACATCTTATGATAAACAATTCAGGATTCAAGGAATTTCTTGGTGGCCAGAGGAATCCGCCTCATACTTAGATGGAAAAAATATGATGGATACACTAGCAAAACAAAGTTATTATGATTATATTATTACTCATACCTGTCCAGAGGAATGGGTGCCTGATTTACTAAAAAATTATCAACCTGGAGTATCTATTTGTTCAACTAGAAAAGTTCTATCAGAATTAGCTAAGAGGGCTTCTTATAAAAAATGGTTTTTTGGACATTTTCATGTGGATAGGGAACTCCCCAGAGAAAAAGCTATATGTTTATATGGCACTCCTTATGTTCTAAATCTGAGTACTTGACGAGGGAGGTTCAGAAAAATGACTATTTTAGTGGATATGGATGGTACGATCAATTTGTTTGATACTTATTTAATTTTTACCCTTAAAAAATATGGTATAGAGTTTAATATGCTGGAGTTTAAACAACAAAATGATTGGAATATTGAAAATTATATTATATCCGAGAATCCAAAAGAAACTTTCTATTCTATTATGGAGGATATTTCTTTTTGGAGGTCTATACCTGTTGCTCCACAAGCAGTACGGGTATTGTCATTATTAAACAGGCATCATGACGTAAAGATAGTTACAGTTCCTTGGGGGTCTAATCAAAAAATGAAAGATGTAAAACTACAGTGGTTACAACAATATTTCCCATTTTTGAATAGGAATCAGGTAATTTTTCATGACCAAAAATGGGAAATCCCAGGGGAGGCAATTATAGATGATAAACCTTCTATTATTGAAAAGTGTTTTGGAAAAAAGATAACTATTGTTCCAGAACATCCTTATAATACAAGGATAAAATGCAATTTCAGATTTAAGTATTGGGCACAAGTTCCTGATATTTTTAGGGTTATTTTTTTCAGAGGGGGCAGAATAGTATGCAATTAAGGTTCCCTGATCCAGTCTTCTTTATAATTGGGGTAATTTGGTTGATTGTAGTCCTATATAATAGGGGGAGGTAGTATGGGGGGAGAAAAGAAAGTACTTTGGGGATTATATCGTCAATCTAGGGAAGTAGAAAGGCTTTATTATCCAGCATCTACTACAAAGGAGGAGGTTGAATACCATGCTCAAGAAGTAATAGGATATCCTCCAGATACTAAAGCTGTCCTCATAGAGGATGTTTCTCCAAAGAAAGGAGCATAATTATTATGTTAACATTAAATGTCTACCAAAAAACTGGAAGATATTATATAGATGACCCCTCTAATGGGTTCCCAGAATTAGATAATGAATTAATATCAGACATTCCAGAGTTTTTTAAGGATGTTCTTGGCCCCGAAAAGGAGAAGTTTAGTATTCATATTAGTACTAGGCCATTTTCCCATTGTAGTTCTATTTTCTTAGCAAGAGATAATTATAATGGGGGAGTACAATATTATCTTTTTACAGGTGAAAAAGAATATGTATTCTGGTTTTGTAAGGTGTTTCATTTTTACTTCAAAGGAGATGTTCCTAATTTTCTATATTTTTCAATAGAGGGTTGACTCCTTTTGAAAGAAGTTGTATATTCTAAGCATAGGAGATTGATTATGATAGTTGATGAGTATGGGGCAACATGGAAAAAGGTTACAGATAAAGAAAACTATAAACTCCCTGAGGGTATGGACCCTGAGAAGGTCAAATGGATGGGAGAATGGTGTAAAAAAGAAGGAATAAACCTCCTTCTTTCAACCACACTGGGAGTTGGGAGGAATAATGGTTGTGTAGGAATCGCTGTAGGAAGTTTTTTTCTGGATTACAAATGGTACGAAATACTGGAAGATGAGAAGGGGGATGAATATGAATCTGATATTCGAGCAGACTCAAATGGAGATGTCTGGAAGCCAGAAAAGGCATGTCCCTTCCCTGATTGTACTTGTGTAATGGGAACAGGAAAAGATTCATTAGAACAGCTATATGAATGGATACAGTATTTTGATAAAAATAATTTTCATTATACTAGAGTTCCCACGGAGGGGGATTTTGATGAAGAGGAAAGACAAAAAGGATATGATGCTCTACATCTGCTTGTAAAGAGGTAATGTAATTACCTTGTGAATCCTGTAAGAGAGGAGAGAGGAATGGAAAACAACCAAGCCTTTATAGCTACCCTCAAGAATATTCAGAAAATAGAGGGAGCAGACAAGATTGTTTCTGCAGATGTTACCCTGAATGGCATTAAAGTCACTCAGGTAGTGGTGTCTGTGGAAACCCAGGAAAATACCCCTGTAATTTACTTTGATTCTAACCTCTGCATCAATCCTCAAGTAATTGAAGCAGTGGATAAACTTTCTCCTCTTTATGGTAAGGAAAAGTTTTCTTCAATGGGAAATTATCTGGGGAAGGGAGGTAGGGTTCGAGTTATCAAACTGAGGGGAGTAATTTCTAATGGTCTTACCATTGAAGTTTCCAATTTTCCCTTCTTCCGGAGTCCCCCTCAAGAGGGGTTCTCTTTTACAGATATTGACTCTGTTCATATCTGTCATAAGTATTTGCCACCTTCTCCTACCCAGGTTCCCAGAGAAAAGAAGGGAAAGACTATTAAGAAAGAAGTAGAAATTCTCCCAGAGCAATTTCATTTTCATATTGATACTTCCCAACTTTTGAGAAATGTACATAATCTTCATCCTGGTCAGATTGTATCTATTTCTCGAAAGGTACATGGAACATCTGCAATTTTTGGTAGATCACTGATTAAGAGAAGACTTTCTTTCTTTGAAAAAGTTGCCAAGAAACTGGGAGTTAAAGTTCAGGAAGCCACATATGGTGATGTTATTGCTTCTCGTACTGTTATCAAGGAATATAGCACAGAGGAAATGAAGAAGGAAAATACTAACCCAGGTTTCTATAAAACTGATGTTTGGAAAGATGCTGGGAATAAGTATTTCAAGGGGAAACTGCATGATGGTGAAACAGTTTATTATGAGATTGTAGGTTATCTCCCAGGGTCTCAATCTATGATCCAGAAAGGGTATGACTATGGTTGTTCCCCCGGTGAATATAAAATAGCTGTTTATCGAATTACTTTTACTAACACAAAAGGAATAGTTTTTGAATATAGCTGGCAGGCTATGAAGGAACGATGTAAGGAACTTGATGTTTCTATGGTTCAGGAGTTCTTCTATGGTAAGATTGAAGACCTGTGTTCTCCTTTTGTAAATCTGGAGGAATTTCATGAACTTTTAGTTACCACACTTAAAAAGGAGTATCTGGAAAAAGATTGTTGGGATTGTGCTAAGAAAGTACCTGATGAAGGAATTGTTCTCAGGGTAGAGGGGAAGGGAATTGAAGTATATAAGCTGAAGAGTGAAAAGTTCTTTCTTTCAGAATCCCAAGCAGCAGAAAAGGGGGAAGTAAGTATTGAAGACACCCAGAATTCTGAAGAGGTAACCCCCTAAAGTAGGAAGCCCCGCAATCTTTAGTTGCGGGGTAGTCCACAAACGGATTAAAAGAATTAGGGATGGGACAGCCCGATGTGAACTACCTGCGGTCTAAAGAACCGCAGGCTTCCTGCTTCACAGACTCGACCTTATAAAAAACTAGATTCAAAGGCCCACTAACCTTGGGCCTTTTTTCACATTGCCTATAGAAAAACCTATTTCTTCTATAAAGGATTGTACCTTTTCCTTTATCTGTGTTTCACTTAATACTATCTTGTCTTCTTCCCAGACTTGAGATAATGATTGACCATCAACAGCCAGAAATTGCCTAGCTGTAGTAACTGCTCCTGCTACAGCATCAGAACAGTCTTTAGCATTTAGTCCTAAAGTTGAAGTTTCCCATGTGTAATCTGCTCCATTGGGGCTAATAGTATCCCCTAATGTATGATCAATTTTTAATGTTCCACTAATTTTTCTCTTTGTCATACGAAGAGATTTCAGATTATTTTTTAATATAATATTTTTTCCTACTTTTAAGTTTCCCTGCTCAATTAACTGAGCCAGAAACATATAAGGATCAGTAGTTTCATCTACTGAAACATTCTCCATTTCAATCCCTAACCTATTTAAATATTGGATGGAGGGTTCAGATTGATAAGTATCATATGATCCTTTATAAATTGGAATATTACCTCTGGTATAACAATCCTCAATAAATAATTTAACTGCATCTAGGTTAATTCTCCCCCCAAAAGGGTGAATAGGAATTACCATATCAACAACATAAACTAAATCCCTGTCTAAATTAAGATCAATGCCCCTTCCTGGGGGGAACTTACGTTCTACATGGACAAAGGCTATAGCAGTCATATCTCCTGATATTGATTGGTCAATATGGAATACTCTAGGAAGACTTGGTTTATAATAGAAATTCCAACTTTTCCCTGCTCGCACAAAATACTCATCTTTAATCTGATTCCAAATCAATTCTGTTGGGGAATCCCTGGTATCTGCTTTTATACAGGAGTATAGACCCTTCATCTTAGAAATAAATATATTTTCTATCTTCTCATAATCATAAAATAACTTATCAAGATTACCTTGGGGAATACCTCCCCAGTCTTTTAAGGATTTAATTAAATCATCATGAAATAGTTGATAAAGTTTTCTAGGTACATAAATAATATCATCCAATTCATAGCCTTCTGAGGAGGATAATATAATAGGAGGTTTACCATTTCCTCCTTTATAGATGGGGAACTTATCTTCCAACTCCTCTGGTTCATAGTCTTCTGGCACCCATTGCCATTGACTGCCTTTAATCACATAATTTAATGGGTCTCTATCTGCTTCAAACATACAATATTTATCAACAGGAGAGTCCAAGTCATTTGGAGATGAATCTAAAATAGTTCTCCCCCAGTAATTTATCCCTGTAAGATCATTTTTATCCTTAAATCTGGAACGTACCCGTCCTTTCATATCATTAAAGAATCTCATTATATAGTTATCAGAATTATGGGTAGCTACATATCCGTCTGTCACAAATAATTTACCAGGATGATCTATTGTTATACATTGAGTTTCTGTATGTACTTTTAATGGGGAAATAGAGCGAATAGGGAGAACATCTGATTCTGAACAGACTGGAAAAACTATATTTATGGTATATAGAGAACTATAAAAAGCATAACCACCTAATCCCCTAGTTAGTTCCATTACATCCAGGAGTAAATGTTTTGAAGAAGAAAAAAATGGATGTAAATTATTTTTTGATTCTGCTTTTTGAAAATCAATAGAGGTAAGGCCTCTTAATAATTTCCATCGTGTAGGTAAAGAACCATATAAGTATTCAAGGGGAATATGCAGATTATGAAAACCTGTTTTTTCAAACAATACTTTGATTTCTTTTGGGTAATTTTTAGAGCCATGTCCTGGGAACATCCCCTGTTTCAAAAATTTTCCTAAAATAAAGGGGTCTAAACTAATTTTAGTATTTTCAATATGAGGAATAGGGGACACCATGGGTACACAAAAACGGGATTTATTGGATTCCCATTGATTAAACATTTCTTCAGTAGAAAGAATATCCCAAGACACGTCTTTTTCATATTTTTTAGACTGTTTATTATCTATATTAGAAACTTTCCATAAATGATCTTTACTGGCAGTTACTATCCTTCCATCATGGAATTTTAAGTCATAATTTTGAGTATACCCTTGTGGAAAAACACCAGTAACTGATGCAATATCCCCATTTGGAGTGAAAACTTTATCACCTATTTTTATATACTTCATAAGAGTAAACCCATCAGGAGTATATATTTTAGAGTTCATAGATAAACTTTTTCCTGCTTCCCTAAAGAAAGCTAACTCTGTCATAGTCCCCATCACAATAGTTAATCCTAATATAGAAGAAGGACTCGAAGCTAATTTATAATTTAATCCATTGGAAAACTGCATTACATATATTCCATTACGAGAGGCTGTTGTCCAGTGTAATTTTGTAATATCCTGTTGTTGTTGATAATCTTTTTCCCTTTTGACCATATCCTCTCTAGTTCTAGCTCGTTCAAAATAATCTGAATTATCTAGTATATTTATAAAAGGCTCTAATAATGTTTCTTGAGCTTTAGTTAGATTATATGAGCATAAAACATATGCCAAGTTTGTAGAGGGAGCTAATCCAAAGTATTTTTTTGGATTTCGCATCAAAGCTAAGTGAACAGTACTATATAAGTTCATCAATACAGATACTGTACTATTATGAGTAACTATAAAATCATTAGCTAAAAATAGCTTATCTGGATGATCAACTGTAATACAAGTAGCTGGAGCAGGGGGAGAAGGAGTAATAGAAAATATTTTTAGTATGTTTTCTGAAGAATTACTATAGAATTGCATATATAATTTTATATAATTATTAGAATATGTAAAATCAGATATTCCCCCTAAACTTCTAACTAAAGACACAATAGAATTAGCTAATTTGGTATTATGTTCTCTAAGAAATAGAAAAGAACTTTTTAGGGAGAATTCTTTGGGGTATATTAAACCATTTAGTAGTTGTACTCTATTCTCAATAGAGTCAAATAGATATTCATTCGTAATATAATTTTCATTATATGTCTTTCTTATTTCAAAATTATATTGATTTTGTATCAAAAATTGTCCAAGATCAAAAGGACTGATTATGTGATTTTGCTCTTCATATTGTACGGGACTTGTTAATGGCAAACACCAGTCAAAATTAGGATTATTCTTTTTATTAAAAAATAATTGTTGAGTAGAAAGTACATTCCACTCTAGTGGGTAAATATCTGAGTTTTCTAAAACAGAAACTTTAGTTACATTCCATAAATGGTCCCCACAAGCAATGACAGATCGTCCATCTCCCATTGTTATATTATAAAGGTCTTTTTTATTTCCTTGAGGAAACACACCAGTAACTGGTGCACTTTTACCATCAGGAGTACAGACTAAATCTCCTAATTTTAATTTACTAATTGGTACTGATCCCTTCGGGGTTATAACTAATTGATCATCTCTTAATGCTTTTCCTGCTCCAATGAATGGATATAGTACTGCATTTCTATATGTAGATTTATCATCCCAGAACTCTAAAAACCATTTTTTTACCCTGGGATAAATATTTTCTGCCATTGATCCTAAGTATTTATCTGTTAAAAACTCTTCGGGTGATGGTGGTTTGGCTCTGTAATAGACTCTCCATGAATTGGCTAATAGAATTGCTTTTTGGGTCGAACTTAGCTCGGGATTATCCAGTAGAAAATCAAGAGCTAGTTTAATTTTTTTTAAGTCTATTCCTTGGAGTCTATTCTTGTAAACATCCATATCACCAGCCAATAAATCAGTTAATTGGCTGATTGTAGACCGAGTGTCTTTATCTATCATACCTAATTAGTTTTAGGGTGGATTAATTATATTTTTTCACTTAGGTTAAATGTTTTAATTCTGGCCATATTTAATATGTGGAGAACAAGTCACAGAAGTTTTCTGTTGATTGAAAGTCCGTATCTAAGTTAATTATCATTTTTTTGGATATTAAATATTTTGATGCACTTTGTAAGAGTTCCTTAAAACGGTTATAGTCTTCTACCACCATTTCTGTTATTATATCCTCTAAAATCTCTACATTTTCTTCTTGGCCAAGATTAAAGATAACAGATTCTGTTTTTCCAAATATTTTTTTTCTTAAATAGGGTAGGATATTCTCCTCAATGACAGAAAATAAGAATTTTTCTCTCTTGGAATCAGAGATATGTAATACTACATTTAATTTATTTATAGCGGAGTGTATCCTCTCATCTTCTTTTTCCTTCTCCTCTCGTTCTTTTACTTTATTTTCTAAGTACTCTAAATACTCATCAATATACATCTGAGGGGTACGAATCTGACCTCTTTCCTTGTCAAGACTTTTAACTAAGTCTATAATTCCTGCTTCTATAGAATTCTGTTGATATCCTATATATGTCTGTCCTTTTCCCTTCGGTCCTAGAATAGATACTTTATACACATGAGGATTAATTTTTTTATTTAATTTATGGTGTTTATACCCCGAAGAGAAATGGTTCATTCTGTAAGATAGAGACAAGTCCTCACTACATACTTTTATTTCTGTTCCTTCTTTAGTAAAGTATTTCCCATAACTATCAGGAAGAGTATAACCTCTAAATTTAATTCCCCCAAAAGGAGAGGATGGTCTAAATGTTTCCCCCAATTCTTTAGCTACTAAAAAAGCTATTTTTCTATAATTTGTATAAGAGTTTATGTCATTAGTACTCAATATAATATCTTTTTTTCCTTGTAATTGATATGTATCTAGTATAGTATATGCTTGGGGATAAAGAAAAATAATTTGTTCTGGTTCTCTAGGGTTTATAATTGATAATTTCTCATTTTTAGCTCTATCCTCAATAGCATACATCCCTGTTTTTCTTAAAAGAGATGTTTGTTCCTTTCCTGAAAGAAATTCATAGTTATGATGAGCATCATTATACTTCTCCATATCATGTTGAATTATATAGAAAAATATCCTAGCTGGGAGAACTTCTTGAAAAGACCGTAAATGTTTTATTTTTTTATTTTCCATCTCTAAATGAGAATTTGCTCTTCCGAAAAAATGATAGATATTCTTATCTTCACTGAACATCATTTTAAGATAGGATTGTACTCGATAGGAAGTAAGATATTGTAGTTGAATAGTTTTATCTGGAAATCTATTTTTTAATACTCTAATATATTTAGCATTAGCCCCATACCAGACATCCCCTGGATAATCCAATACATATTTTAAGGGATATCCATATGTCCCTATTGGATCACTGTGGTCTGGATTATCATAGGCTTTCTTTTCCAGGTTATTTCCTGTAGCAAAGTTTGTAAATTGAACAAATAACGTGTTATCTTTTTTGAATTTTTTATATTTTTTGACGAAGTTATCCCATTCACCACCATACTGGTCAGAGGGATTGATTTCTTGGAGCAATTTCATATATAATTAGTATTCTAGTATTCGGGGGTAAACTACCTGCGGTCTAAAGAACCACAGGCTTTCTGCTTCATCGACAAATCTTCACTCCGAATTTCTTCAGAATGAGAGGATTTCATCTCCACAGACTTAAAATCGGGTCGTTTCAACCCTAATTCTTTTAAACCATAATTTTTGAGATTTATACCTGCATTGTGATCACGGTTCAATGACCTTCCACAATTAGGACAATCCCAAGACCTTTCCTGTAAAAGTAAATCTTTCTTTACAAACCCACAGAAGTTACATGTCTTTGATGATGCAAACCAACGATCTGCTTCTATCAATAATTTGTTTTCCCACAAGGATTTGTAAGTTAGTTGTCTCACAAACTCTGAATAGCCTAAATCCATAACGGATTTACCTAATCTTAAAGCTTGAGACATTCCTTTTAATGAAAGTTGTTCTACTACAATGACATCGTTTTCCTTGACGATCTTTGTAGATAATTTATGAGTGAAATCCTTTCTTGCATTGGCTATCTGCTCATGGATTTTAGCTAATTTGATACGTGCTTTTTCTCTGTTTTTGCTACCTTTCTGTTTTTTGCTCATTTTTCTTTGGTAATGAGCTAATTTCTTTTCATTCTTTCTGTATAATCTTTCGTAGGTTGGAGAATTTCCATCTGAATCTACGAAGAAGTTCTGCAAGCTCATGTCCAAGCCAATGACCTTTAAACTATCATTGATTTCGATTCCTTGAAGTTCCAATTCCTGTTCATAAAGAACAGAAACGAAGTATTTACCTGAAGGAGTTTTGGAAATAACCGCTGATTTGATAATTCCAGGGATTGACCTATCGTTCCTGTAAGTAACCCAACCTAGTTTTGCTAATCTGACTTTTCTTAGGGTATTGTTAAATCGGATTGTTGTACCTCGATTTATGATTTTGTAAGACTCATGATTTGATTTCTTCTTGAACTTAGGAAATCCGATTTTAGCTCCTTTTCGGATTCCTTTTAAGGAATTGAAAAAGTTTGTGTAAGCTGATGATAAATTGATTCTGCTTTGTTGTAAGGTATCTGAATCTACTTCGGAAAGCCACTCGAATTCTTCCTTGTATTGTTTTTCAGTTTTGTACTTGTGTTCAAACAATGCTCGTTTATCTTCTTTTTTAGTTTCGTATACCTGCATTCTTTCCCGAAGCATGGTATTATACAGGAAGCGAGCACAACCTAATGATTTGTTGATGAGGATTTCTTGTTCTTTGTTTGGGTAGAGTCTGACTTTCAATGCTCTATGGATTGTTCCCATACTAAGTTAGTACAAGTGTTTCAAGGAGGTTGTAATGATGATTCTGAATTATCTCCGATTCATCCCGGCGTCTAAAGAACACCGGGTTTCCTCGGAGAAAGAATTATGAATTAAAGGAGGTAGAAAAACAACTAATACTAATTAACTAGTAGACACATTACTAATAAAATGATAACCTGAATGTTAGAATATATTTATTCAAAACTCAGGAAATAGAAAATCATTTAATATGGATTTAATATTTACTAAATAGTGTGTACAGTTAAATGAAGCAAAGGAGAAAGCAGATTATGTCTAAGTTTACAGTACGAAAGCGATTAACAGAGTGGTGGAGAGAACCAGGGGAAACTAATGAAAAGACTCCATTACAAGAAGCCTATGACCCTTCCAGGTTAAAACCCGGTTCAGATGGCCTTAATACCCCTAAAATAGAAAAAATGTATGCCACATCTAACTATGGTTCCCCAGGTGGTTTAGGTTCCGGCAAAAAAACTTCAAAAGGTGGAGCTTCCAAGTTTACTACCAAAACCGAGAAAAAGATTCAATCTTCAAAGCGGGTTAAAGAAGCCTATGATGAGGAAGAGGATGAAATGCCTATGGACATGGATACTTCTGATCAGGATATGGATATGGAAGTTGACTTTAATATGGGTGATGGTGATGATGACCTCCTATTAGGTAGTATGGATGGTGAAGGTGATGAAATCAATGATGAATCTGAAATTCCACCTGAAATTGATGACCTCTCTGGTGATACATCCTTAGCTAGTGATGTAAAAGTTACAATCGGTGGTAAGGAGTATATGTTAGTTCCTGTTGGGGATGAAGACATGGAAGGTCCATCTGAAATGGATACAGATGAAGAGCTGGGCCCAGAAGAGGATTTGGATTCAGAGGATGATCTTGATTCAGATATGCCCGATGAAGAGCCTATGGGGGATGATGAAATTGAGTCAGAGGATGATGATATTTCTCAACCAAAGAAAGAATCCTTAATGGCCAGAAAGAAAAGGCTTGCAGCTAAACGGTCTAATCTTAAAGTTAAAGAAGATAAGAGAAAAGAGAAAATTGCTAAAGCACTTAACATGGTTAAACAGGGTAATAAAATACTTTCTGAGCTGTTTACCGGAGAATATGTTCAGAATAAGGGTGAGCAAAAGAATGCAGGATTTAACTTCTCTGATGTCAGAGGAGACACCGATTTTGCTGTTGTAGCTCGTGCCGCTTCTGGAAAGCAATATACTCCCTCCAAGTCTTCTGGTGATCAGGAAAAAAATAAGGAGAAGAAGGAAGCTCTCAAAAAGAAATCAAAAATTTCTCATTCTATAAGGGAAGGTGAACCTGGGCAGGATGCTGAAAACTTTAATAGGAATGATACCTTGGGTAATAATATTGGTGATGTTGAGAAGTTCCCTGAAATCCCTGAAACATTGGGAGCAGACCCAGATACTATTAGCCAGTATAAAAGGACCGCAGAAACTCGTAAGAAAAGGGCACAAAGGTTTTTTAAGGAAGTAGAAGATGTAGTTCCACCTGAAACAACTGTAGAAGGTGATGACTATGAAGAGTCTGATACTATGAATGAGTCCTTTAGTTACAAGGATTTCTTAGCTGGTAGGTATAACAAGTAATTAAAAATTATAAAAAAATTAGTTTATAATTAAAAAAAAGTAAAAGGCCATTCATATGAGTATGGATGGCCTTTTTTAGTCTACTTATGCAGTTTTGAAAGACTTCCAATAGAAGATAGCATTCAAGATGATACCCGAGAGTGCAGCAAGACTTAATCCAGTAAATTTTAAGAATCCTATATTTATTACTGCTCCACCTAGTCCAAGAACTAACATAGTAGAGACAATAATTAAAGTTTTTGGTTCTGTCAAAGAAACTCTTGCATCAATTAAGTTCTGAATTCCTACAGAGGAAATCATACCAAATAATAGAATAGATATACCCCCAATTACTGGAGTAGGAATTGTAGATATTATACCAGAGAACTTTGGAACTATTGCTAAAATAATAGCAAATACTGCTGCAATTTGCATAATAACTGGATTTTTAATACCAGTTATTACTACTGCACCTGTATTTTCTGAATAGGTGGTATTAGCCGGCCCACCCATTAAAGCGGCTAAAGAAGTAGCTAGTCCATCACCAATTAAAGTACGATGGATACCAGGATTTTTTAAATAATTTTCCCCAGTTACATTACTGATTGCTACAATATCACCAAAATGCTCTATAATTGTCACTAATGCAATGGGAACCATGATCATAATTGCTTCCAAAGAAAACTTAGGAAGAGAAAATCTTGGGATACCTATCCAACTTTTTTCTACTATTCCAGATAAGTCTACAACCCCCAATGCAAGAGAAAGTATATACCCAGATACTAAGGCAACCAGTACAGGTAGATGAGACAAAAATTTGAGATTCCATTTTGGGAGAAGTACTTTAGTTAAAACCCCCATAGAAAATGTAAAAAGAGCAATCGCCCAGCTTCCATTAACACCTATCATATCTACAAGTGGTTTAGAAAATGAACCATTCGCATTTTGTATAGCTATTGGAGCTAGAATTAAACCTATTAAAATAATCATTGGTCCAGTAACGTATGCAGGTAACAGCTTAAATATGATATGATGAGGAACAAATTTAAATATAATGGCCATCAAAATATATAGTAATCCAGCAATAACTATCCCACCCAGTGCATAAGGTAACCCTAATGATGCTCCTATAAGAGTAATCCCAGGAATGAAAGCAAAAGAACTACCTAAGAAAACAGGGACTTTGAACTTTGTAACAAGATGAAATAATAAAGTTCCAAATCCTGCGGTAAATAAGGATACACTTATATCCAGTCCAGTAAGTATTGGAACTAGTATTGTAGCCCCAAACATAACGAATGTATGCTGTAATCCAAACATTACATTCTTGAGTGTTAAACTCTTCTCCATAAAACCTCCTATGGTTATTAAGAAATTAGTACAAAAAAAGAGAGAGCCAATTTTTGGCTCTCTTCTCAAAGTTCACTGCACTATTTCCCCATTTTTCATTAAGGGTTGAATTATGTCTGGAGGATAGCTATGATCCTGCATATGCTCCCAAACAAGTAAGGTCACATTGTTTTCTACACTAACTTTAATCATATTAAACTCAGTGGGAATACCCTTTAAGGCATCTTCAATACTAGGGTATAACCCATGTCCTTTCCAGATGCGTTCAGCAGAATAAGCTATCACATATTCAATTTTCCAATCATTGGAAAACCTTTTATCTACCCAAGCATAAAAGTTTTTTTTCCAAAAATTGGCCCTAGTTTCATCCTTTCCAAAATTGAATACTTTCTTTCGGCCATAGTACCCATGTATTTCCCCTGTTTTTTTACATTTCTTTTCGCAAGAAAGCCCGATGATCTTTAGTCGTCGGGATGAATTGCGAACAACAAGAATCAACCTATTTAGTTAGTGCCACTAACTACATATGAAAGCAGGATTCAAATCTTCTGAAGAGAAGAAACAGAAAATTAAAGCCTCCATGAAAGCGACCCACGAAAAACGTAAGTCTCAAATGGTGAAGGTCTACTCTTTGAAAATTGATGAATCCCACCTTAATGTAATCCAGCAAAACTGGTTTAACAAAATCTTCTTAGAAGCTAAATGGTTCTACAACTATGCCATTTCAAGAGATGATTTGTTTACACTCGATCTCAAGCTAAAAAACGTTCTCGTTAAAAACAAAGATGGTCAAGACGAATGGAGAAAATTAGAATGTCTCTCATCTCATTTGAAAAAAGGAATACATGATAGAATTATTGATTCTATTAAAGGTCTTTCTACTCTCAAGAAAAAGGGCTATCAAGTTGGAAGAATCAAGCATACAAAAAATATTGATTCTATCCCTCTTCCTCAATTCAAAAATACTTGGAATATCCAAGCTGGGAGAATCCGAATTCAAAGATTAAAGAAAACTCTTCCTGTAAATGGGTTGGATCAAATCCCAGAAGGTTCTGAGTTTGCTAACGCAGTCCTCCTAAAAAAAGCATCTGGATATTATGTTCAGGTAACTACCTATCAACCAAAAGCGACAAGAAGTCAGACTGGGAAATCGGTTGGTTTGGATTTTGGTATCAAAGATAATGTAGTAACAAGTGATGGAGAAAAATTTAATATTAAAGTTCCTGAATCTGAAAAGCTGAAGCATCTTCAAAGACGGTTTGCTAAAAAAGCAAAGGGATCAAAACAACGAGAAAAAGTTAATCGAAAAGTCAAACGAGAATATGAACGAATTGTAAATCAGAAAAAAGACAAAGTAAATAAGATTGTTTCTCATCTTGTGAAAGAATATGATAATATCTACATGCAAGATGAAATGATTAAGCAGTGGCATAAAGGTTTGTTTGGAAAACAAGTTCAAAATTCTGCATTAGGAGCGATAAAGACTAGACTAAAAAGTCTGGAAAGCGTCCATATTATAAGCAGAAGTTTTCCAACAACCAAGATGTGCTATAAATGTGGTATAATTCATCAAAACCTCAAGCTATCCGATCGCATTTTCAAATGCGAATGTGGATTAGAAGAAGATCGAGATATCAAAGCTGCGAAAACGGTTTTATTTGTCGGGAGACATAAATTCCCTGCTGTGGGACACAGCAGTACACCTCTGGAGAAGACAACCTCTACTCAAATCGGGAGCAATTCTGATTTAAGCAAGTTGACTTCGATGAAAGAGGAAGCCTGCGGTTCTTTAGACCGCAGGTAGTTCACTCACCCGAAGACTTTTTTTAGGGTTACTCATTTCTTACGCTTTCCTTCATAAGCTGAAAATCCTGTGGGTTCAGTAGTACTAAGTTTTTTACCCATTTTTGATCGTAATTCGTTAGCCATGTCCTTTGATAGGAACCTTTCTATTCCACCATCTGAATAACGATAATCTTGCCTATCCCCTTTTTCATTAAATCCCAACATAACAACATCATCATTAAGAGTCATCCACTTGTTTTGAATAGCCGCATAACAGAAAGTAGTCAATAATTTTTTTCTTTTCCTGGTGTCATCGCATTGTAATGACCAATAATCCATTTTACCAGTATAATGTCGAACACGTAACCATCCCATCTGGAAAGAATTTATAATGGCCTCTTCTCTAGCTGCTCCTTCTGTTCTTTTCTTTTCACCGTGTTTAAGATATAATTGCTCTAACTCCTCTTTAGTTGTTCCAAAGTCTTCAGGGGATTCCCATATTTTTTCAATATGAAATCCAGAGGGGACATCAATAATTTGAATTCCATTTGGATAACTAGAGTCTAACCTTGCCCAACAAGCCTTTAGTGTTGTACCAATATTTTGATATACTTCTTTAATCTTGTTTTTTGTATTAGGAATAGGGGTAGGCTCTACCTTGTACATACTCTTGAATAATTCCAAGAAGTACTCATTCTCTTTCATAATATACCCTTGCATATGACCATGCATTCTACCAGCATTATGGTCAGTAAAGTGTACACCCTCAAAAAGGAAACTTTTGTTAATATCAGAATGAAGTCTACTATAGGCATGACTTATATTTTTGAAAGAAACTTCTCCAAAAGAATGAGCATATTCCCCCCCAGAAAGCATAGAAATAGTATTTTTTTTCCTATCCATAAATATAATACTTTGTTGATCAAACCAACCTTCTTTTGCTAATTCTACACCTATTTTTAAGAAACTGGAATAGCTGAATCCAGCTTTAGGATTATAGGGAATAAACAAAGAATACTCTACTGTAGGACGAATATATGGTGAGGGCATGTTTACAAAGTCGTCCTTACTCATCTTGTAAATGAGGTCTCTAAAGTTTGATCCCTTTTCCATATCATCTATTTTCTTCTTCCACCACCCCCTAAAATATTCTGGTGATTTTTTTATATCTATATGGGTTTGAATGGCTTTATCCATATCCCTAGCCATTTTATTTCTATATTGTGGTGTACGAACAAATTTAGGATCAGTTGAAACATCTTTTAAGAGAGTTTCCCCATCCACACCATCATCCTCAAATTCAAAATTATAATCTTTTTTTTCATCCCAGGGTGGTGCTATAGCTTCATCCCAATAACCAATTAATTCAAAAAATCCTAAGTTCTTTTCACGAAGAACTGTCTTTAATTTATCATGTCTATTTATATTTTCCGCTAGATCATACTTATCCCTAAAGGCAGATACAATCATAAACCCATTTCTTGAGTGATGTAACACCCTGTTTAGGGCCATCTCATGTAGTACAAATTCCATAATGATCCTCTCCTATAACTAAAACCAAGATTTAGTATCCTTTTCAAAAAAAGGACAGTTTTCAACAATTACATATACAGGTTTTTCTTCAGTACCCATTTTTCTAATAAATGATGCCCCTGCATTCTCTAATTTCCATGAGGTGTTTTTAGAACATTCAAACTTTGTTAGGGCACTGTCTAAACGTAATAAGTTATTACAATATACACAACCCTCTGAAAGGTTCATACTGCCCTCCATTCTTTTAATTAGTATTTTAACTACCTGTTGTCTAAAGATTAAGTGATTACTTAGTGTTTCTACCCTTCGTGAACTATCCCACAACTTAGATGTCAGCCTAACATTTGCTTAACCTGCAAGTCAGGTTGAAGCAGTTGTTATGCATTGTTCTTTAATAAGTCTAAGAATTGCTTTAGCTCTACCGCCATTCATGCGATCACAAGCATATTCCATGTGAGAACGCCAGTATCCTGTATAACCATAATCCGATAAAGGATAATGCCTTACATACCACCGTAAGGCATTGATGGTACGTTGTGAAGGCCACTCAAGATTCCTTTCGTTCTCATACCACCCCCACACAGTCTTTCTTTGTTTCTTTAGTTTTCCTAAAAACATGTTTCCTCCTGCCTGAAGTGAACTCCCTCGAAGCTAAAGACTTCGGGGTTTGTGCCACCGGAGCCTCTATCAGACCACTGCCGTAACCAGCTTGGTTATGCCCCAAAGTGTATACACTTATCTACAAGTGCATACATTTTGTACTATTTTTCCCTCTGGCTAACATTTGCTTCAATCTGCTTTAGTCAGGCTGAAGCAGTTGTTAGATGTTCCTCTATTCTTTTCTTCGCTATCTTAAAATATTTATCGTCTTTTTCTATGCCAATAAAATTACGGTTTGTGTTAATACAAGCAACACCTGTTGAACCACTTCCCATTGTATTATCCAGTATTGTATCTTTCTCTTTTGAAAAAGTCAATATTAAATATTCTAAAAGTTCAGTAGGCTTCTGAGTTGGATGAAGCTTTCCATTGCGATTAGGCACTACCTTAAAATCTAATATCGTACTTGGTTGAACAAAGTCTGGGTCGTACTTCTTTTTTATTTTTTCATACTTCACATGGTTAGAATTACCGCAGTAATGCTCATAGTTATAACATGATTTACCTTTGCCTACTCTTTCTTTCAGAATTGGATTATATGTTGATTTTCCATTATTGAAAATTAAAATATCTTCGTGATACTTCATAGGTCTGTATTTAGCTTGAGACATACCAGTAGGTACATTTTTGTTCCATACTAAGCTATATTTGAACATTTTCCTATTGGAGTTTATCAAATCTGTAGTAAAAGGCTGACTTGCAAACAAAATAATGTTACCTGAGCAAATTCTGATATATTGTTCCCACAAAAGATTAAAAGGAATTAAAGTATCCCAACTACAAGTTGTAATATTATAAGGTAAATCACAAATAATAGCATGAATGGAATTATCAGGAATATCTTTCATTTTTTCCAAACAATCACCATGTATTAGTTGCATTTCTTCTCCTTAGTTGACTATCCGTGTAACAGCATCAAGCGTTACATAGTTGGCAATCCATCTAACATTTGCTTAACCTGCAAGTCAGGTTGAAGCAGTTGTTATGCGAATTCATATTTTATTACAGTATTAGCATCGTACCATATTTCTTTTGTTCCATTGAGAATCTTAAATTGTGCCGAAGAATCACCATGAATAACAATATCCAAAACTTTCATTTTAGTTCGTGGAAGAATCATTCCTGCTCTTATGCCTCTATAAGTAGGAGCGTCCTTATTAAGCGATGGTCGTTTCCTTACCTCTTTCGGGTAAAGAACACCCCCTTTAATTGTTCCTCCTTTAGTAAACTCGATTTCTGCGGAACCTTGATTCCATGCTACATCTTCAGGATTAACCTTAATTGTTTGTACTACACCCTTTTTTCCCGTTTCTTTTTGACGCATCTTAGCATAATCTATAGCTACTTCTTTAGAAGCGGTCATAAAAAAGATTTCACTTTTTTTTAAGGTAGATACTGACTTTACTGTTCCATGATAAAGTGTTACATACCCATCAGAATCTATATCCGATTTATCTAATCCAAAGTAAACCATATCTTTTAAGGTTTTCTCACTGACATCCATAAATAATCTCCTATAGTTTGTAGTTAGTCTTTTTGCTACTGCGGAAAGACTGCGTAGAATCCGCATAACGGCTGGCTTCACCGGCAAAAGCGGGATTTGGCGGGAAAGTGCCAAAAGGCCAAAAAAGCCAGTGGTGTGAATCCCATCAAAAGCGGAGAACCCCCCACGCTTTTGTCCGCGTGGAAGCGGTGTTGTGCCGCTTTATGCTTTAGGAAGACTCAAGTTTGCCTTCCTACTTATAACCCGAAATACAGCATGTGAATTATGGTATTCAATCCACAATCTTTCTAAATCAACATCGTCAAAAGTGTCTTGATATTTGTTGTCCAATGCACTACTATTTATTTTTACTTTACTCACATCAATTGCATATTCTTTCAAGAAACTTTTGACAATTTGCTGAAACGTGTTTGGTGCTTTATGATCAACATGCGAGCCAATAAAACTCAGTGGCTGATGTGTGAATGGACAAAAATAAGTTTCTCCATTCAATTTGTCGAAAAATTGCCGCTTATACTCAAATGTGTAAGGCTCAATGGCAGCGCGACAAGCATTCAAAAATTTCTTTTCATGCGATGTTGTGTTTAGGCATTCCAAGTAACTAAAATCTGTTTTGCTATCGTCTAAACGGACAACCCAAAAACACCGGGTATTTGTGTACATAGGATTTTGCTTTACAAAAATCGCTTTTGTACCAACACCGTTTTTAATTTCAAAATCTGAATGGCGTTTCAGGACTTCAAACATAAATTCAAAGTCGTTGTCTAATAAATATTGTTCATCCTGATACTGATATAGAATCCCTTTGATGCGTTCTTGTAAAGCACGTTTTGTCGGGAATGTCTCTCCTAATATTTCGTAACTTTCTCGTTTGCTCATAATAAACCTCGCTTGGGCGGAGCGGCACAACATTGGGTTAACCTGCAAACGGGGATTGGCGCGATTTCTGCGGAAAGACTGATGCTGTTCTGCTACTTTAATAGCATCTTCTTTTCAATCATTTCTGTTTCCATGTCGCTTCCCTTCTTGGCGCTCATGTCGGCTCCTATCAATCAGGACTAAATGTCGCTGCCGTTATTCCTTGTCTTTTCGTCAGCCTTCAGCAGGCCGAGTATGTATTTGCATATTTCTAGGTGCCTTTCGTCGTTTTTCTCCATCGTCAGGACGCACTCTCCGTGGTAAAAAATGCTTACTCGCGAGTGAAAGGCAAACGGGCCAGAACCTCCACGGAACCATGTCAGGAGTCCTGGGCACGGGTTCTCCTCATCGAGGAAACATTTTGTTTCTGCGCTCATACCACCCCCCATATAGTCTTTCTTTGTTTCTTTAGTTTTCCTAAAAACATATTTCCTCCTGCTCGAAGTGAACTATCCCCGAGCTAAAGACTTCGGGGTTTGTGCCACCGGAGCCTCTATCAATTGTTAGATATTACCAAACTTGTCACTGGAATCTTCCCCAGCAACTTCTTTGCAATTCCCTAATGTTGCATATGTTTGAACATCAAGAAAATTTATAGTAGGCTTTTTTATATATTCTTTTTCCCAAATGAACCATGCAGTAGCCATAGCCCCTACATGGAAAAACCCATCATTTCTAGCTGGAGTGCGATAGTCCACATATCTATTAAAACAATAGATAGATTTCAGTCCTTCCCATAATCCAGAAGATAATCGTCCCGCTGTTCCAAAATAATTCAATCTACCAATCATCATTACTTTTTTCACATCTTTTTTAGCTTTTTTAACAAATTCATCCCACAAAGAAAATGGGGGGTTTGTGATTATCCCATCATAGCCATGACAAGAAAAAGTTAAATAGTCTACGCCATCTACATATAGGTCGTGTGAACGGACACAATACCCTAATTTTTCTAGTTCCTCTACTAGAACCCCATTTCCAGCACATGGCTCTAACAGGGAAGTATTGTTTTTTGGGAATTCGTTTTCTATAATATCCCTTGCCACCCAAATTAGGGATCGGGGAGTGGGAAAAAAATCACCTTGAGGAGGGTCTTTCTTTCGATTCGCATATGCTTTACCCATTACATCCCCTATTCATCAAAATCTCCTTAATCTTATCTGGTTGCCAACCGTAGGCTTCTATATTATGATCTATATAATATAGAACGTCATCTATAGTCTGTTCCCTGATTGTGGCTAACTTTCTTTCAAGATATTCAACCTCTTTAATTACCCAAGGTGATGCTTCAGTATTTGCTCTGATCCTATCACTTAACATCTATAACTCCTTGTGCCATTTAAGAGATGATATATGATCTCTTGTGCCATTTAAGAGATGATATATGATTACTTCCTTTATTCTGGAAATAACCAGAATAAAAAGTTGTTAGATTGTTGAAGTGGGAAGCCTGTTGATCTTTAGTCAACAGGCACTTCACTAAATTACCAATCAATTTCAATAGCTAAATTTCCTTTAGGTAGAAGTCCCTTTTCGTATAAATCATTTATTACAGTTTCAATGTGAGGGTAAAAGTTTCGATTCCACCATAAATCCCTATTACCTTTACTTTTATTTTCTCCAGATAAGGGCTGCAAAGGGTCACGATTTAGCCAAGCCTCAAAACTAACACCCATCTCATCATAATTTGTGTCTTCTAAAATTGTATTTTTGTCATAATCTTCTGCTCCTTCAACAGGAACATCAAAATGACATAGGCCTCGTTCCCTACAACCTTCCTGTTGTTGGAAGCAATAAGGCTTATTATATGTTGCTTTAACTAATGAGTCCCATTCTGAATCAGACATAAGTTCAATCTTCATAAAAACCTCCTTGGTTTGTTGACAAAGCAAAAAATCATGAAATCTCTAATTTTCAAGAAGAATTATTTGTTCAGTCTATCCATATCCTCCTTCCAATTAGCATGAAAAGAATCTTCCCCATCATCCCCACAAATCAGCCAATCTACTCGGTGAAGCATCTTTGCAGCAGCACGAACTGTCTTTTCCGTTTCAGTAAACTTGGAAATAGTTTCCTTGGAAAAATTATAATTCTCCTCGTTTTCGGAAATAACGCTGTTGATTTCATCAGCAATGTCTTCTAATACATACTGCTTGTAATCAAAATGACCACCACTCATACTACCTCCTACCACTCTACACTGGAAACTATGAATTCCTTTTTGCAATTAGGACATAAAACTTTTGTGTGAATCACAACCGATCACCGTCAACAGTATAAGGAATTTCTTTGTTTGTATGCATAAACTCAAACTCTTTTTGTTTATTAGAAGTTTCCGGCCTAGTCAATATTAACCGACTATATATTCGGAAATAGTCATTAAATGTAAAACCTTTATAAGAGAAACAATTATCAGTATAGTGCTTCCATAATGTCTGGAACGCTTCCCCTACTTCTGAATCTTTTTCCGGAATATTCATTTGCATCCCCCCATTCTAGCCAAACAGTCAAGCCACTGTCGTTTAACATCAATAGGTTTAACTGTAGCCCATTGGTAAAAATGTTCCTCCCCATGCTCAATCCATGCTTTCCCATACTTCTCTTGGGACCACTCTGAGAAAAAATCCTCTATCTCAGAATCTTTCCAATTATTGAACTCGGGTCCGATCTCCCGAATTTGAGAAATAGTTTTAGAAGTATGTATCAAAATCTTCGGTACTTCCATCTGTATCTCCTTTCAGCTTCCTATCTATCAAATATATCACTTCTGGGTATTCAAAGGCAAGTCCTTCTTTATAGGGAACTTCAATTAGTGGAGACATTGACATCCCCCACCTCTTCTATAGACCTCTTGATCCTTCTCCGATAAAGCCAAAAATTCATCCAATACTTTACCTGCAAACACAGGAATTCTTTGATAGGATTCCCCAGATTTTTTTAGTATCTGTGGTGGTCCCCATGCTGGCAACTCAATGTTCAATCCTTTATAGATATATAAAGGAGAACTACAAATAATTGTCATTACTAAAAACCCCCTTTTCTGTACCTCCTTCATACCACCTCATAAACTCTTCTACAGTAGCAAATTCCTGAAGATATTCTTTGTATGGGCCTTCCATAGACATATCTATAAAGAAGGACTCATCTTCAGTATTCCTCCACCCTTCATGCATAAAATCATAAAATACCATAAAAACCTCTTATGGACCTGTCCGTATTGCAACGGAGTCTTACTAGTGCCGTGGGCTTTTAGCCCTCGGGGTTTCGGGCTATAGGCTTTTCGTCCCCCTTCAACGGCACCGTAATCGAAACTTTTCAGGCCCAGTGATAACCTTTTCTACCTAAGAAGATGAACTTGTTATTTTTTTTACATCTCTTACTATATTAACAAAAAAATATACTAGGATAAAAATAGATTCTATAATTAGAGAACTGGCTATAATAGCCATCCATGGTGACTGAATTCCCAGGAAAGATAAAATTGCTCTAATTAAAAAGCTAAAAATAGCTATATCTGCAATGACAGCAGATACAATTAGTATATATCTACTCCTATTCATCAGCATATCCCCCTCTCCTTTTCTTACGTGAATTACCTCGAAGCTAAAGACTTCGAGGTTTCCTGCTTCCCAGAAAAATCTTCATTTGTCTGAATGAGAGGATTTTTTCTCCACAGGCTTAACATCGGGCTGTCCCAACCCTAATTCTTTTAATCCATAATTTCCTCCCCACCCCGTGACTCCCAAGAACTAATTGTTCTTAGGTTCACTTATAATATAAACCCATCCAAAATAAAAATCAATATTTTTTAAGAAAAAATACTAAATAGGGGTATTTGTGAGAAAGAAGGACACATGAATGTAGTTTACCTCCAAGAGAAAGAAACCAAGAAACATTCCAATAAACTTCTATCTATAAAAAATTATTGTAATTCAAAAGGAATTAATTTATTCTCACCAGAGCACACTACACCCTATCATATGTTATTAAGTACCTATGATTTTTTAGAGAAAAATAAGGATGAAAAAACTATTTTAGTTGGTTATTCTATTGGTGGGTTATTAACTTTATTACTAAATCAAGAACTTCATATACCTTGTATGCTAATAAATCCTATTTTACATCCAGGAACAGAGCTAGAGAATCAGTCATCTATATATGTTAGACAATCAGATATTGATGAACTACGTTCTATTCAGATGGACTTGTTTTCATTAAAAAATAAAAATATTCACTTATTTCTATCTCTTAATGATAGAGTTGTTAATTCAAGAAAATTAATTAAAGAATTAGAGGGGTCGTCAATCCCTATTTATACATATTCAATAGGAGGACATTTATGTAGTCATTTTCAAAATATACTACAAGAAAAAATATTTCCCCTTATATCATATTATATTGTTCCTCCTAAATAAGCCACCAATAAGCCATAAAGAGGAATTCTTTTTTTTGAAATATAATACTGTTCCATCCAATCATATAAAATAGCTTTAGTATTTCTATTTTTTTGCATTTACTAAATCATTTGAGCACAATTCTTTCCAATAAATATTAAATACTTTTTTTAATGCAGGTGGGTATTTGGGCATAATAGCATATCTCCCTATTCTTAATTAGTATCAGGAACAAGAGGACATTCCACATGTCTTACAGACCTTACATCCATTTTCAAATACTAAACTACCACCACATGTACTACACTTCTGATTTGATTGTACCCTCTCCCCATCCTTAATATACTTTTTTAATACCCTGGCGACTACCCTTTCAAAATCATTAAAACTAGAGCTTTTTTGTAAAGTCTCTACAATAAACTCTAATGGAGTTCCATGACGTAATGCCATAGAGATCATTCTGGATAATGACCCATAAATATCACCAGAGTATTTAGATATATCCTCAATAAGCACCTTATCTTCACCGTTCTTGATAATTAGGTCATATCTCCCTTTTTGTATTTTTCTAATAATACCTGAATGATGCTTCTGAATATTAACCTGATGCTCAGAATTTGGTACTAAAAATATTTCATATAGTGACCCAAAATATGTTCCTATGGCAACAACATACTTATTCTTTTGAATAGTAATTTCATGGATATCACAGAGTAATTCCTGTGGCCTTTTTGGAGCATGATGCCTTTCAATCATATCTATATCATTTCTAGTTTTCTCCTGAGAATACTCCAAAACTCCTTTAATGGAATTATGGGATATCACAAGAGATTTCCCCATTAAATAGGAATGGGTAGGTTCAACTTCAATATCAACAGCTAATTGATGGGCAACTTCGGAAATACTCTTTATTTTCTTAAAAATTACACCCCTATCCTTAGTATAGATACCAATACTATCTCCTATTTCTAAATTAGATACTGAAATCCATTTATTATTTATTCCTAAAAACTTATGCTCAGGAGTTATTGTTAAATAATCGCCACCTTCAATAGTAATTTCCCACATTTCAGAAGCAATTCCTTTTATAAATAACTTTTTTACATCTTGTAAATTACCCTCACCATCATAAACTTGTAAGGGTTTTTCCAAAGTATACCATCCTGGTTTAATAGAATAATCATATAAATTAAATCCTTGGTCTTTCATAATCTTTCCAAAAGACATTAGCCCATTAGATGTGTATACTTTTGTATCCACAGAACAACATCCTTCAGGGTTGAAAGATGTAAATCCCTTTAATCCTGATTTGAAAGCAAACTCCCATAAGTTTGCATATTCTTCAAAAGAGTATCCCTTTGGGAGATTAACAGTCTTTGATATAGAATGATCTATATACTTTTGTAGGGTAGCTTGAACCTTAATTGCATTGTAGGGGTTAATATTTTCTGTAGTTACAAAATAATATGGAATTGTTTTACTGTCTGGGAACTTCTCTTTCCATTTCAAAAAGGCATAATCATACACAGTTTCTGAGCGGGATTCATCCTCTCGGCCTGTACGAATATGACGATCATATTGGAGAGCAAATATTGGCTCTATACCAGAAGAACAGTTTTGACCTACAGATAGAGAAGTTGTACCTGTTGGAGCACAAGTTAATAATCCTATATTTCGTAAACCATATTCTTCTATTTTTAATTGAATTTCCTCCGGTAATGTTTTAATAAAACCAGAGTTTAATATCTTTTTATCAAAGGAAGGGAAAGACCCCTTCTCTGCTGCTAATGCAATTGATTGTAAATAGGCATTATCCCTTAAATATTTTCCTATTTCTTCTGTAAATAAAAGAGATTCCTCACTGCCATATACCATTTTCATCATTGCAAAGGTATCACCTAATCCCGTGACACCAAGACCAATTCTACGCCACTGCTTAGAAAAATCTTCAACTTTTTTTAAAGGATAATCCGTTACATCCAATACATTATCCAAAAATCTAACCCCTCTATAAATAGATAATTTAAAGCTATTAAAATCAAATTGAGGATTTTCTCCAAAAGCATCATTTACAAATGCTGTTAAGTTCAAGGAACCTAAGCAACACAAGCTATATGAGGGCATACAAATTTCCCCACAGGGATTGGTTCTATCCATAGAAAATGCCCAATATCCATTATTATAACGCTCCACTGTATCTAAAAAGAGAACCCCCGGTTCATTATGGGCATATGCATTTTCCATCAACAAATGGAACAATCCACGAGCAGGAACTGTCTTATATAGAGTACCACCCCATTGTAGTTCCCATGGTAGATTCTTTTCTACGCAATCCATAAATTTATCTGTAATACCAACAGATAAATTAAATTGAGTTAATTCTTTATTCTGGCTTCCTTTTTTTATAGTAATAAACTCCTCAATATCAGGATGATCAATATTTAAAATAGCTATGTGAGCAGACCTGCGGTATCCACCTGTCATAATAATTTTTGCAGATTCATTAAACACTTTTAGAAAAGATATAGGGCCAGAAGATATCCCTCCCTTTGATAAGGGCTGATTCTTGGGACGTAATTTTGAAATATTAAATCCTACACCACCACCAGCTTTAGATATTCTTGCATCTTCACTTAGAGAGTGGTATATACCATCTAAGGAATCCTCTACATCTATTGTAAAACAGTTATTATAATTTTTATTTAGGGAATTTGGCCTAGCATTGGCCAGAATTCTTCCACCAGGAATAAATCGTGTACTTAATAATTCTTGAAAAAAGGTATCACCCATTTTTTCTTCAGTCAGAGGACATTTTTCTGCATGAGATATTTCCTTAGCTACTCCCTGAAAAACTTCTTCTGGGGAGTTTTCTCCCTGTAGACAATATTTATCTTTAAAAATCTCTCCAGATACAGACTGATTCCATCTCATAGCTATTACTCCCCCCTGTCTGATAGAAAACATTCAGAAATTATTTTATATTTTTTTGCATTTCACTTAAATACTTAAGTCAGAATCCTCTACACTATCCACAAGCAATCTGTTTTCCTCTACTGTAGTTCACTCCTGGAGTACTTTGACTTTGATAAACTTCCTATAATTCTTCATGAATGGATTTAACTTCTCTTCAAACTCTTTATATATTTGGAGAACTCTATTCTGAGATTCAATTGGTAAGTCAAGAAGAGAAATCCCCTCCATAGATAGGGTATCTTCTTTCAGAATTAGAAGTTTATACCTTTTTAGGTTGTCATCGTCCTTAACATAGGTAAACTCTTGTACTTTCATTCCTTCCTCCTTATATAACCCATAATTAGTAATTACAAGCTACCTCCCACTAATTAAAGGAGGATACTTATGGAAAACCCTTTTCTACAATCAATATATAGTGATTATGAAACCAAAGTCAATAGCTCTTTCATTTATTTACGAAAATTAAAAAATGAGATTGATTTAATACAGAAGAATGTATCTGCTTGGGTAAGTAAGCTACAAACAAAATATGATACATTGAATCAATTTAATAAGACTCGACGTAACTTACCTCCTGCTGGAGATTTTGCTCTTACTACTCAAACATCAGAAATAGTGTCTGATGTTAATCTTAAAGAATTGGAGTTAGATATAAAACTTCATTCTGAACAAATCAACCATGTTTTTATAAAAACAGAAAGAGATATGCAGTTTCTAGTACAAACCCTGCAAAATATGCAGGATTCTATAAATTCAATTTATGACAAGTATCAAGAATTATATGAGGAGATTCAGTCATAACTTGACTTATTCTATCTTTCTTGATACATTAAGAAAAGAGGGAGGATAGGATGATTCATTCCATTGAAGATAGTATTTACATTTCTAAGTTGGGGCGGGAAACCTCTCCAAACTTATATTTTTGGTGCCCAGGTTGTAATGAGCATCATTCATTTACAAAAAATTATGCTATTATTCTTAATAGAGATAGCATTACTATTCTTCCAGCAATTCGTTCAGGTGTTAATGATGAAAAGATATGCTTTCTAAAAATAGAAAATAATCAACTTATTTATGATGAAAGGTGCTATCATTCTCTAAGGGGTCAAACTATTCCAATGACTCCAATCCGTGAACCAAAGGAAGTACTCCCATGATGTGTCCTTGGAGAAAGTTTACTCTTTTTGTAGAAAAAAGATTTATAGCCATAAATTTTGGATGGGATAAGTCTTTTCAAGGAATTAGAGGGAAATCTTTAGTAGAGAAATATGATAAACAACATAGAGATTTTCTATCCAAACATTGGAAAAATCCAATAGTATGCTATATCTATTATCTTTCCCTTCTGAAATTTCTAAAAAGAAAAGGTGTAACTTCTTACCCTATTCCTTATACTCTTTTTCGCAATTCACCCTCGAAATATTCAGTTTCAAGGATGAATTGCGATTAGCCAAAAACAATCTCCCACTTTAGGCGTTAATATTACTTCACAGAAATAAGAACTATTGTGCCTTCGGCACAAAAATACCTCCGGGAGGGAGGGAATCTACGCCCATGGAGATCATTGAAGTGGGAAGCCTGCGGTTCTTTAGACCGCAGGTAGTTCACTTAGTTCCATTTCCCAATTCTTGGCATATGTCAAGAAAAATCCTTCCTCCAAGTCTCTAGTTTCTTTGGGATACCAGTATCTAAAAAGCATTTCAAATAACGAAGCAGGAACTTCATTTCCTTCTTTTATTAGCTCACGATACATTGGCACCAAACGTTGAATCATCCCTGCTTGAGGATTAGGAACATCGTATGGTAGTATTTTACCCCTACTGAATGCTAGGGGCCTACCTTGATCATCAGTACCTCTACCAATTATAACGGGATGCCCTCCTTGACGAAGCATTCTCTGTAATTTTCTCCAATTATCCTCAGAAGATAAAAATTGTTTTAAATCTGTTGGTCCCATTTCCCTAAGAATTATAGACTCATCTAAACCTAAATTAGCACTCAGTTCATAGCTTAAAACTGTATATAAATCCTTGATATTGCTTGAGGATTGAAGCCCAGTACTAGCAACAAAAGATTTAAAATCACCATTCTCTAATGCCTTCCTAGCTTGGAGTGCTTCTTTACTTTTATCAGGGTTATCTAACCCAATAGATACAACCTTATAATCATCAAACTTGAAATATCCATAAGATGTTATATTATCATTATTTTCAGCTAAAATCCCTTCATATTCTAACTGTTGATCATCCCCAACAATCAGAATTATTTCTTTATAGCTATGATTGTATGCCCAAATCATAGCATCTAAAATAGTTTCAATACCCTCATTTACACAGACATTTAATCCAGGAACTTCTTTGGATAGGATATCTGCTTTTAATTTAGCAGATATTTCATCTTGTTCAAATGAGGGTACAGATAGTATGAAAACAATATTAGACCCATTTTTACTTTGAGCGGTTTGTACTATTTTATTTAAAAAGTCAACATGGACCTTTGTAGGTGGACAATAATTTCCAAAAGTACATACTAATGTTTTTTTAATATTTTTATTTTCTTGTTCTTCCTGCAAATAGGATTTGAATAAATTATTATAATTTCTCTGGTGTATTAAAAATAATATATTTTCATTTAGAATTCTATCAGTAGCTACTTCTAAATAATACTCTGGAAAGTAGTAAGATAACTTCTCAAATAAATATAACTTTAACTTAGTATCTATGGATTTCTCAAAAAAAACTTTGGTAGATAATATATCTACTATATTTTCATTTACTTTTAGAAATGTAGATAATGAAGATAAAATAGAGGATGCTAATGTGGCATATATTTTATTACTCAATTTTTTATACCTAGAATCTAATTTAATATTAAACTCCCTACATTTTTTTGCTTGATTAAATGCATATTGTCTTTCACTTAATTTCAATGGAATATCAATATTGTAGGAAAACTTATCTAAATGATCATCATAACTAAAGATTACTTCTTTTAGATAATCTGTATTTTTTTCAATCTCTACTTGATATGAAAACTTTCCTTCTTTAAAAATAATTTGTTTTCCCCATTCATCTTTATACTCCATTTTCTTAAAATTAGGTGAAGTACTATATAACATGTTAAAATAAACTTTTGAACCCTCTTCTTTAATAGTATCCATCGAATTATCCCCTTTGGTAGACTCTTGATTTTTTCTTATTTTATAAATAATAGAACTTGACATTTGATTCAAGAAAAATTTTATGTGTATAAATAAATCAAACAAATGCTTATCTATTAAAGCTGCACCATGAACCTTATCCCATTTCTCTGGGGCAATATCTGTTGGATATATAGCAGCATGTAATTGAGATAGGTTATAATTAAACCCCTGCCAATGAAAAGAGGGGGAATTTGACCATATAGCCATATCTGTATTCCAGAGCCAATCCTTTACTGCCTTGACCGTCAAATCTGATTCCCTTATCTTGGTACTTTCCTGCTGAGTTACTTTATTTAGGAGTTCTTCTTCAATATCTTCTTCTGGGTTAGGATCGCCCGCTGGGACTTCCTGCATTTCATTTCCACCATCTGAAGTTAATTGGGAACTATCTTCCTCTGGACTCTTTTCATCTTCTATATCCACACTAGGTATAGGATTTAATAATGCAGTTTTAGGTTCACCCGTAGATGCTGGCTCCTGTGTAATAGGTTCTTCTTTAGAAGGAGAAACGATAGGTGCAGAAGGGATGATATTTTTTGAAAAGGCTAACTCTTCTCCAGAGGAAATTTCTTCTGATGGGGGTTTTGAACTTTTTGGTGTAGGTGGAGTATGTAATTTTAATAATTCTGAAATTCGATAAAATCTTAAATGAATCTCATAGGTTTTTGAGGGATTTTTATTAAATCTAAAATACTTGGTAGGATCAACATCTTTATATTGATAATCTGGTCCATACTTTTCAGTACTTTCAGTTAAAAAATAAAAAGTAATCCAATCATTAGCTCTATCTAATTTTGATTGGATTAACTTTGTTGTTTTAGGAGCATCCCCCATAATACCCCTACGTTCAGTAGAAAAGTGTCTTGTAGTTAATGAAGCTAATTCCTGATCTGACCTATTTGATAAGTCTAAAAGAGACAATTCTTGAAATTTTTCTTTAATGCCCATACTCTAATTAGTATCTGGCATATCCATTTCCATCACCATCATTATAGCATAATTAGCCATGTCCATCAAAGTATCTCGAATGGTCTCATCTTTAACTAGGGCTTCTCTCTTTATTAATTGTTTAATTCTTCTCATTTTATCATCTAACCTGACAACCCCTGCTATCATTCCCCAATCTCGTATAGATTCTGCAAAGCTATCCCCATAATCTTCATTTTTTGCTTTATAGGTAGCATTTAATTCATCAATAATTAGAGTCCTCTTCTCATACTTATCCATATCTTTTCCCTCCCTTTTCCTTACCCCCATAGAGATAAATAGTATTTCTTAAAGAGATTCAAACCCTCCTCATATTGAGGGCTATATTCTTTACACATTTTTGCATTTGTTTTATACCATTCTGGTACTGGTTTAATTATTTCTTTTGTCTTCTTGTCCATCAAATAGAAATCCAACATGAAATCTTCTTTTGTTTCATCTACAGGAATATAATCCCATTTAAATTCATACTTAATCTTTTCTTCTGGAAAAAACTTATCCCACCACTCATCAGTTAGGAAATCTGATAAATACCAATACTTTTTCTTTGCCCATTTTTTACAATAATCTTTATCTGATTTTGAATTAATCAGATGTGAAAAATTATCATTTTCTATGTAGTTTAGATAAAAATGAGCAAACCGCATTTTATAAATAAAAGATTTCCATAACCTTAAATATACATTTGGGGCATAATCGTCCTGATATAGGGGTAAAGAAATCATACTGTATACTGTTTTCAATGAAAACTCTTGAGATAGAGATGCTGGGTAAACATCAATTTTGTCTTCCATCCAATAGGATACTTTTAAAAACTCTTCAGAGAGATGTCTAGGTATATTCCATGTCAATAGTTTTGAAAATCCATATTTTAAGTGAAAGGCTATTCTATGAAATAGAACCCTCCAGTCTCGTAATGGTATCATATCCTGATATATTCTTCTAATGTTCCAAAGAATGTATCCTATCTTATGCTTCACAATTATCCCCCTTTGTTTACTATTAAACAGTGAGCTGTCCGGAAAACTACCTAGAATTCCGGACAGTTTATTTTATATTTTTATGCAAAAAAAGTAGCTCTTTGTGCTCTCCTGAACATATTTAGAATAAAGTAAATTAATTTTTCATCGTTTGGAATATCCCCAAACATAGTCTCATTATCCTTAATAGTTACTACCTTATTTAAGGCTCTATTAATTGCTACTTGTAAACCAAGTTCTTTATTAAATAAAGGTATGCCAACTATTCTTCCAGCATTTATAAGTTTTTTATAGGCTGGACTTTGAAGAAGCAATTTAGGAAAATCTTCTGGAGCAGAATCTCTTTTCAACTTCTGAATGCTAGGAAGTTGCCAGGGTTGAACCTCCTTAACCTCTACATCATCAATATGATGAACCTTAGACCATCCAATATTAGTTGGTGATGTGGCCACTACACAGGCATATTTATAACCAAAATCATTATAAACATACTGTATTAGGGTCTTATGGCTCCTCAGAAAGTTCTTAACTACACTATCCATATATAGCCTCCTTGTGGTTCATGAACATATTCATCCCACGTCTTTTAATATTTCCTCCAAAAAATTAGAGGATACTTGGTCTTTTTCCAGTTACAGTATCCCATTTTACTGTATGGTTATCTAAAGTTCTTTTATCGGGAGAGTTTGCTCCTGGTGGGACATAATTAGGGTCTGGCCCCCAATAAACTTTTTCTTTATCTGCTTTTACACCAATTCCCCCTTTCTCAAGCAGAGATTGAATATTCTTAGAAACTGCTAATTGTTCTAGTAGCAGTTTCTCAATCCTGATTAAAACAACAGATTCTGCCATTATTTATCACCTCCTTGGTGTTTTTCCCATGCTTCACAGGCATAAGGTGCTACTTTCTTAGTAATATCAAAAATTACTTTAGCATATGATCTCATCTCCTTTTGAGCATGTTCACTCATTCTAAGTTTAAGAAACTTCAATAGATTATTTAAGTCTATTTCCCAATACATTTCTGTGAAAGTTGCTAATGGTAGCACTATTCTAGCTAACTCTCTAGCTACTCCCATTTTTAATAGTTTCTTGTAAGTTTTAAATGCATCACCACAATGATGAGATATAATCTGTTGAGCTTCCAAAGAATCCTGAACTTTTTCCTGTGTTCTACATTGTTTCTCTTTACTATCTTGGATAGTAATGTCTTCTTCTCTAGGAAGATGATACTCATCCTTCAATAAGGAGTATCTACCAGATATTTCATTATATCTGCCTGTTCTATGTCTCATCCATTGCCTAGCTATAAATATAGGCAATTTAACATGAAAAGTCAATACCACTTGTTCTAAAGGTGAAGTATGCTCATTTTTTATTAAATAATTTATTAAAGATTGATCTTCCCTGATAGTCTTAGTTCCTTCCCCATAGGAAACTCTAGCTGATTGTACAATTCTTGAATCTCCCCCTAAGTAGTCAACTAAACGTATAAAACCAAAATCTACCCCAGGAATATCAAATTGGATATCAAGAATATCTTCTGCCCCTAGCGTTATAACATGTCCCATACTTATTTTCCTCTCCTTATAGGATTTGCTTTTCAACATCCAAAAATAAATTAAATCTTTTCTTGTATTCCATATCAATTTTAAATGAATATATAAAAAACCAATTATATAGTTTTTCTACACTTAATTTATTATTAACTAATAAATTTGATATAATACTTGGGATATTTTGAATAATTGAGATTATTGCAGTTTCATATGGAGTCCATTCTTGATTAATAGAATTAAATACAAATCGTCTACTAAAGGTTATTTCCATTCCAGGGAGTAATTTATCAAAAAACCACATATAAATATCTTTAATTTGAATAGGTTCTTTCCTATTCATTATCTCTTGAAATCTTGGACTTATTTTACAAAGGTCTATTAAAATTTTTTCCTCTAGTGTGAAGTCCATATAAAACTCCCCTTAATTTTTTAGCCGGGAGGGGACTCGAACCCCTATGCTTTTTAAAGCGACAGATTTTGAGTCTGCTGTGTCTACCATTCCATCCACCCGGCCATATTCTAAAAAGAAATGTAAAAGAAAAGGGGCTTAATGCTAACCTTATTAAGCCCCAAAATATTATTGACACCATTTCAAGAGGTGTGAGCCTCCAATTCTGAGAACAATCACATGATGACTAAAATATTACATTGCTCTGCCACTGAGCTACAGACCTAAAATGGATTCTTAATTTCAAGGGTGAACTACCTCGAAGCTAAAGACTTCGGGGTTTGCACCACCGGAGCCTCTATCAAAAATACATTTTAGGTCTGGTAGGGATCGAACCTACGACTATGCTGCATCATCATGCACTTTAATTCTCTTAGTGGTTACTAAAGGACTGTACTACTATAGGCGTAAAACTAAAACTAACAACAAGAGCGTAAAAGGCGCTTGTTGGTTACTACTGGTACTTATTTACTATTACTACGCCCTTAATTAAATACCATATATCTGTATCTCCTGTCTCCCAATGAAACAGGAGATATAATCTTGATTAAGACCTGAAAGAAAGAATATGATCAAAAAGTTCCTCACCCCTCTTAACTTGAAGAGCCGGGGTTTGATTTGCACGTTCCTTAGCCTCCTTAATAGCAATTAGTGAAGTCTCAAGATTCTTGAGGATCGCCATCTTCTCTTTTTGAGGCAGCCTACCCGAATGATAAACAGTCTGGTATTTTCCAACTTGTAGCTCCTCATTTACAAGTTGAGTTTGTGCTGGGTGCTTATCCGTTGCAGGTGATAGCACCAACACTTTATTCTGTTTAATAGTCCTAAACTTAGTTTCAGGAGGAGATACATAAATATTTCTCCCTGAATTAGTTTCTTCCTTCCAATCTGTTGTTTCATCCAGCGTTGGGATGGTAGTAAATACTTCCTTCAATCGGAGGAATTCCTTTTCCATTGCTAGAAGTGCAGTTGCAGAAAAAGAACCAAAATTCTTTCCATTAAAAACTAAATCTGCCATGGCATTCCCTGAGGAATTAGTCATTTCCTTAGAAATTGTTATATCAAAAGAATTGGCAAAAGCCTCCTTAACAGATAAGAGCTTTTCCATAACAGTGAAAGCTACCCTCTTAGTTTCAGGTGGAATTTGATCAACACCAGGACCATCAACAAAAGGTGTATAAACTTTTGTTAACCCATCAAAATGGTCACTCTTCTTAAATGAAGCATTGACTGAGAGAAGAACTTCCATCTTCTTTTTAGACCTGTCATTCTCAATAGCCAATAGAGAATGCAGGGCATTGACATTCTGCTGATTACTCATAAAACCTCCTATATTTTAGAGGATACTCCCCAGTATCCTCCTGTGAACCTAATACTACATCATAGCAAGTTGATCAAACTTGCTAGTTAGATCATTCCATTCCTGAATATCCAGAAATTCAAGAGTAAAACCTTCCTTTCCTCCATTACTGGCATAATCATTAAGAACCCTAGAAATCTCCTTGGACTCTTCTTCGCTCAGATAAACATTAATCCGTCTCATGTTCAATCTCCCTAGAATCATTATACTCCCCCATACGAGGAAAGTCAAGCCAATTTCATCACTTTTGCATTTTTAAATACATCTGGCTTCATTTTTATATCTTCATTCAAAGCATTATCTAGTTCTTTAAGATAAAGATTTACTCCTTCCTCAGTTTCATACCCAATTTCCTTAAAAACTGGATAATTAGTCATTTCTACTTCAAATCCCCATAATTTCAAATTAGAATCTTTTATGATTCTCCTTGATTTAGGAGACTTAAACTCTTCCAGGAACTTAAAAACTTCATTTGGGGAATTTACTATATATTCTTCCATCAGTACCCTCAAAACTTGATTTTTTTCAAGTTTTGTTACTTGAATCCCCCATTTTCTAGTATCTACGGACTGACAAACCCATACCATTCTATATTTTCTCCTCAAACAGAATATATGGGAAAACTAATAATTTCCTCATATGTTGGAAATCTTTTATTCTGTTTCAAAAATGTAAACACATTTGCCCCATAAATCCCAAAGAGAACTTCATGATCCTTTTTTACAAGACCATCCTTAGACAGACGGAGCCAAAAATGTATCAGATTCTCATGATAATCTGAAACTGTCATACCTGGAAAAGCATCTACCCGTAGCATTCTTGCTACCTCCTGTGTATAAAGATACCACACCTATTAGGCATAGTCAAGCACTATTTGATAATTTCTTGGAGAGTTCCTTTTATTTTTTTTTGTAGTAAACTATTAATTAAATCAGATTCCCCATTTTGAATACTACCTACGAAACATTTTAGTAGATTGGATGGATTAAATTGACATTTAATACTGGCCACCATTTTACCATCAATGAATTTGTCCTCAATATGTTCTGAAAACAATGTTCCTAGAAAAGGAACAGCAATATCCTTCCTAGAAAGAAGGAGTTCTAACTGTCGTAGTAGAGCTGCCTCCAAAACCTCTCTGACTACTAATGATGGAAACCCCGATAGCACGGAAATCTCCTCAATTAGTTCCTTTTCAAAATCAGTTAACTTCAATCCCATACCCATAATGTTCTCCTTCCTATGCCCTCTTAAAATGATATTCTTGAACTATTTTTTTAATATCCTCTAAAGATAGGGAGGAATACCATTTCCCAGAGTTAGTATCATATGAGAAAATACTATTATTACCACTTTTTATAGATACTAACCACTTAAAAAATCGAGCTGCATCCTCAATAGAAATATTACTCACATTGGCAGACTTTTCAATTGACATCAGTTCATAACCCTTATCTCCTTTCTTTGATTCATAAAATAAGTTTTCTAATAGTTTATTGACTTTTAAGGTCTTTGTCCCTGTCTTTTCTTGATGGGAGTTCATGTGGGGAGAACAAATATATATTCCAATTTCTATTAATAAGGAGATAGCCCCTAATAATATTAACATTATTAACTTTTGATCAACCCCAACCACTTCAGCCATTAAAATATACATGGATTTTTCTGTTTTCTTAGCTTGGGAATGATCAAGTTCTTGTAATGCAAATAATTCTGTTGTTAATTTTTGCCTAGATAAAAGAAGTTGAGAATTTAATTCCAATGTTGTAGATATTTTACGATTTATTCCCTCCAAGTCTCTAAGGTAATTAGGAGAATCCACCTTTAAGAGAAGAATTTGTTTATTATATAAATCAATCAACTTGGAGTTCTGATCTATTCCTTGTTGTTTTAATTCAATTTGACTACTTATTTCATTTTGAGATAATGATGTAGAAACTACTTCTAAGGTTTGCAACTTAGTATCTATTGTCTTTAATATAAATCCAAAGGATGCTGATATAGACAAAGAAGCTGCTAAAAAATATATAATATAATTACTAATTATATTTTTATTAATAGTTCTAATTTCATATCTATGATCTACTAAGTTAGCACTATTGGTCAATAATTGATATTTAGTCATTTTTGATGTATTTGCCATAACCAATACAAGCACCTTTAATGCCTCTAAAGAAAGAGAAACTGTAACCATTATTACTTTTGATAATGTATCAACTGCTAATCCATAAAAAAGTGTAACTGATAAAAAAATAGATACTAGAAAAAATCCCCAAAAGGATATGATTTTTAGTAGTCTAAATTGAAACATCCTGTTCTCCTTCTTCTCACATTAAAACAGATAATAATCTATTTTTTTATCTTTGTCAACTGATAATCAATGTGAAAAATTCACCTAAAAAGTAGAAGCTATATTTTTGTTCCTTTTAATTTTCCCGCTATAGTACATTCCTGCCTCAAGGCTGCACCCAAAACCTATTTGTTATACTTGGAATCAAATTGTTAAACCAAATGCAGCTATGACCTTCCTAGAGGCCATAGCGGGGAAATAGGTATTTGGACTGATTAAAGGATTGTCCTCTTAGCTGGTTTCACCTTGTATATTTTAATGTTCAGGATTATGAACAAACATATAGTTTTGTCTATATTTCTTCTCTTTTAACAAAAAAGTTATATATTTATCACGGATTTTGAAAAAAATCCTAATACAAATTTATTATATTAAAATTCTTAATAATATATATAAGAGTCGGTTATATTCAGCTTTTACAATATTTGTTTTTCATCTATTAGAAAAACTCTATATAAGGAATAATTCCTTATCCTGTAAACACTTAATTTTTTGACCATTTCCCATTTAGAGATTTTGGATATTTTTCTGAGAATAGTTAGGAAAATATAGTTTTTAACTGTTTTTAACTGGTAGGGCATTGACTTTTTAAAAAAAATTAAGTAGTATTTTTACTACTATGAATACACCTACTACCAGTAATTTTTCATTTGAAGAAATCACTATTGATTCTTCTTCTACCACCTCTCCATCTAAAAAAAGATATTCCCCTTCGGATGTCAACCCTGATTGTATTTTGAGCTGTAGTAACCCTGGTGTTCAAAATAATATTCTTTTTGTGTTGGAAACCCCCCTGGAGACTTCTAAAGATGTTGAAGATGTTGAAGCTGTTGAAATCCTTAAAAACTGCTTAAATTTCTTGTTTAAGGGACATGTCTTAAATTGGCAAGTTATTAGTGCTACCCCTCTCAAAGTTTCTTTAGATGATATTAGAAGACATACAATATATCAATTTTATAAACAAAATAAAACAGATATTACTAAATATATTATTCCTGGGAGAACTGTAATAGTTCCATTTGGGATAGCTTTATCATCTATTATAGAATCAGATGACCTCTCATACGAATGCTTTCAAGATTCTATTTTTAATAAAACTTATTTTTATAGTTCTCTTTATCAATCCTATGTATTTCCTGTTGCTCCTCTTTCAGAATTAATTTTGAAACCATCCATAAAAGACTCATTTCATGTAGAATTTTTTAATTTACAGTGTAGATTTATCTCTACAAATCAAGGAGAAATCTTTAAGAAAGTGGATACTCCGACACTTAACACTATTAAATTAAAAACCAAAGAAGATTGGTACTCATTCTTTCATGAGAATAATAGTCAAAAATTACCTGTAGCATATGATATTGAAACTTCTGGATTATCTTTTAACCAAGATAAGATTGGTTGTATCTCCATGTCTTTTGATGGTTTAACAGGATATTATATTCCTTGGAGTATTATAGATAAACAACAATTATCTGAATTTTTCAAGGACAGGTATCAAATTGGGCATAATCTAAAGTTTGATGCTAAATTTCTAATACATAATGGTATTGAAAATATAACTATTAGTTCTGATACACTTCAATTAGGTCATCATCTTAATGAAATGCGTTTTAATGGGTTGAAAAGTTTAGTATATCATTATACCCCATATGGGGGATATAATTCTAAATTAGAGGATTATATAAAATTATATAATCCTAATAATTATTTGGATATAGATGAATCCATTCTATCTCAGTATGCTGCTATGGATGCAATGATAACATATCAGATACATTGCAAAATGCAACAACAATTAACAGAATTGGATGAAAAGTTCCCCCCTAGTAGAGGAGAAGCATCTCTTAGATATTATTATGAGCAAGTTAAAATACCTGCAAGTAATAATTTTCTAAAAATAGAATATGATGGATTTTATGTAAATATGGAGAAATGGGATGAAGGGGCTCTAAAAATAGAGAATGAAATTATTTCCATAGAGGACCAGCTACGAAAAAAGTTGGGAGTATCAACTTCTTTTATAGAGATAGAAAAAGATAATTATTTTTCTTTTGGGGAAGAAAGTGCTGTAGGGGATGATCATACCCTGCAATCTGGAAAAAAATTAGGAAAAATTTTAGAGGATTTGGGGTGGGAATGCTTGGGAAAGTCAAAAGGAGGATGGTTTTTAACAGGGGATGAACAGCTTAAACTTTGGGCGAAAACTCATCCAGAAGCAAGTTTAATTCAAAAATTAAGGTCACTGCTAACTTTACAGAAAACATTCCTTGGTAAAATATCTGATTCATCATTAGGTTGGAGAAAATATGTTGTTCAGGATAAGGATGGGAGATATAAAATTCACTGTTCATATAAGTCTATGCTTATGGCATCTCATCGTAATGGGTGTAGTAACCCTAATTATCAACAGATACCCTCTTCTTCTCTGGGTGCAGAATACTTCAAAAAAATTATTTCTGTTCCTGATGATAAGTATTTTTTAGTAACATTGGATTATAGCTCTTTTCAACTCAGGTTAGCCGCAGTTGATTCAAATGATCCAGTTCTTGTTCCATCCTATAATGATAACCCAAATGCTGATATTCATACAAAGACCGCATATAATGTATTTGTAAAGGGTACAAAATTTGAGATAGAAGAAATAGAATTAAGGGATGGGGATAAGGTAATAAAATGTTTTCCTCACGAGGATGTATCTATTATCCGTAATGGTAAAGAACTGCGAATAAAAGCCTCTGATGTTCTCGAAACAGACTCATTAGAATGAGTGAAAGGATTTGTTGGAATGCGAAATTTATGGATTTTTATTTGTATGATTTTTTTATGTACTAAGGCACATAGTGGACCTATTTTTTCCATGTACTTGGATTTTATTGAAAGAGAATCTATTAATTATGGTTTAATAAGTGTTATTAATAATTATGTTCCTCATGAATTTAAGGATGAATTTATAGTAAGTACCGTGGGTTTTTTAGGTGATTATAAGTTCCCTTTGTATTGTTTGGCAATAGCTAAACATGAGTCGGGTAATTTTAGATATATGTCCTCTATCAAGGTTAATAGGAATGGTAGTATTGATAGAGGACCAATGGGATTAAACAGTTATAATATATTAAATAAAGAATTTAATAATAGTTTTAGACCAAATTATGCTATCTATAATGAAAATGTATTATATATGGTAATGGGAATTAACTACTTTAAGAATTTATATCTCCATTTAGGAGAAGTTGATAGTCTATATGTATATAATGCAGGATATACCCGATATTTGAGGAGTACTCTCCCTAGATCAACTATTCAATATCAAAAAAGTGTATATCATATATTTTCATTACTATATCAGGAGTTTTACACTTTTTACACTAAATACTATATAAGTTTGTTTTTGAAATATCGAAGAATCAATAGAGGATTCTAAACTAATTAAAAGATGGAGAAATATTTTTTATGAAACATTTATTAGAAATGGCATATCCTGACAAATTTAAATTAGATCATCTGAATAAACTAACTTCTTATAAAGCACGAATTGGGTATGCTAGAAGTCATCTACAAAAATTATCTCCAGAGGGTACATCCAGAGTAGCTTTCCTAGTTGATGATGAAAAAGTATTAAAAGTAGCCAAAAATACTAAGGGAATTGCTCAAAATAAGGCAGAAATTGAAAATAGTGATCCTGATTATGCTATTTTAGCTAAGGTATTTGCCACAGACCCAAAATATTATTTTTTAGAAATGGAATTGGCTAAGAAAGTTTCTAATAGCCAGTTTAATAAATTAACTAATATTTCCATAGAAAATTTGGAAAATTATTTACAATTTCTCCATTATTCAGATAAAAAGAGTCCTCTGGCTAAAGCATCTTATTCTAAAAGTTTTGATACTAATGAATGGCTACAAGATTTACTTATGTTTATAAGGGATTATGATTACCCTATCACTTTGGATTTTGCAAAATTAAGTTCTTTTGGAGTAGTAACTAGAAATAATAAGGACATTGTTGTTTTAATAGACTTTGGTTTTGATCATGATGCTATGAAATTATATAACCATTATGTATAGTGAATTTCCTCGAAGCTAAAGACTCTGAGGTTTTCTTGCGAAAAGGATATAAAAATACCCCTATATATCTTATTCATAGTGATATATAGGGGTTTTTAGTAAAACACTCTTACTTTTTCAATGTGAAAATCAGAGGCTTGGCGTTCTCCTTTACAGGAACCTTAACAGCTAGGATTCCTTTTTCCAGAGTCAAGATAGTTTTTTCTACATCAAACTTGGAAGGAGGCACAAATGCAGAAACCTTAGACTTGGCAGATCGAATCCCCTTCTGAATCATCTTCATTCCTTCTGGCAATGAAGATTCTTTTGGAGAGAGAGATAGAATCATTCTATCATCCCTAAATTCTAAAGAGATTTCCTCATCATTATACCCTGCAACAGCAAATTCATAGATAAGATTTCCATCCTTATCTTGAAATAAGTTTGCTGGAGGGAAAGTCCCAGATAGCAACACTTCTGGAATCTTTGATAGAGGCTCCATAGATCCATTCATTACTAAATCGAGGAAATCAAAAGCCTCCTCGAATCCGAAATTGCGGTAGTCTTTCATAAGTTCTACCCATCCTTTCTATTTCTTCCCCGCAGGGCCAGAAATCTGTGAATTGACCTCCCGCTAAAGACGGGCGATCCTCCTGTTTCATCTCCACAGGCTTAACATCGGGCTGTCCCAGTCCTAATTCTTTCAAACCCTATCGTTTGAGATTCTGACCGGCATCATAATAATTAGTGCAACTCGTTTTCTATCCTTTTATAGTAATTTTTCTCTGATAATCCTTCCAGATTCATCACTATATTCAATATATTTGAGTTTAGCCTCTTTGATAGCTAACATACAAACAGGGCATGGTCTAGCCATAGCCAAGTTTCCTCGTTTATTGATGCGAATAACTATAATAGATGTTATCTTCCTCCTGCTCTTAATCAAAGCAGATATCTCTGCATGGAGATAACTTTTTTCTGGAGATTTAGCCCGGACAGCATATTCCTGCATAACAGGATGAGTATGTATGGGGTTATTTCTACCAATAGCTACAATTCTCCCCCTTTTGTCTAAAGTAGCTGAAATCACATAGAACTTCTCAGACTTATCAATAAAACTTTGCTCTTGAAGCAAAGTCTTTTTAAGAAGGGTTATACTCTCCATAGTAAGAATATTCTACTATTTTTAATTTTAAAAGTCAAGAGAAAGTACTGGACATTCTGAGAGGAATGTGGTATATTCTTTTTAGGGAATGGAGGAAGACATGGTTATCTCAATTCGGAACCTAAATATTCCGGAATTAAAGGAATATTTAGGGGTGTTAAAAACACTTGTATCATCAGTAAATAAAACTGATCATCTGAATGCTTATTTTCTATATTCATCAGAAAGAGATAGGATGTACCTTATAAAAAAAGATGCATCATTCTTTGCATCAATAGAACTTCCTTGTACTCTTGATGTACAAGGTGATAATAAATTATGGGGAGTACACTTTGGAATTTCTACCCTTCAACAGATTCTTAATTATACAGAATCTGAGAAAGACTATAGTTCTTCTTTAAGTATAGAACTATCTGGAGATAATGGTATAGAAAATTCTTTTTACAGAATAAAAACAACATATGATAATATATCATTACCCCATAATATTATTGCTGAAGAACAATGTCGGGAATTGTTTAATTTAATTGATAGTTCTTTTGTATCGGATCACTTTACTCTTTCTGAATTTGGGGGGGGACAGAGTGATTTGCTTCAGGGATTTTCCCAGGCTATGGATTTTTTACCAGATGTAGATGATAAAAATAATGCAGTTTCTATATTCAGAACATGGATGGTTGCAAATATAAAAAAACATATTTTTGTGTATAAGTTTTCTGAACCATTTGATACATTTAAGGAGGATGAACCTTATATTATTCATAAGAGTATTCTTAGGGTAATTTTACAGATTACTTCCAAGAAAAGTTCATTACCTATGGATATCTTATTTTCTAAGAAAAGAGATAAAATAGGAATTGAGTTTCAGGGTCTATCTATTACTATGAATAATAATTTGGCTAAATCTGCACCACCCAGACCATTAGATTTAATAGCTATTTCTCCAGATATGGAGATAGCTACTCTACCTGTAGTTACAATGTATAATACTTCTGTTTTTTTCCAGGGTTTTTATCCATCTTCAATGGAGTTATACCCAATTCAAATGGAATTAATACCAAATGAGGGTATAAAATATACTATTAAAAGTATAATGCCCGCTGGAAATCTAAGTAGACTAAATTGTTTGGGGGAAAGATTAGTTCCTATAGAAAATTTTTCTGGAGTAGAAAACAATGCTATTACAATTTTAAATGATTCTCTCCTTACCTTCTTAAAAGTATGTATGTCCGGAGCTTCAAAAAAAGAGGAAGACACTATTTCTATTTGGATGGATAATAAACATCCAGCATTGGTTTTGAAATGTAGAAATTGTGAAATTTATCTAGCTAAGGTGTTGGTTTAATTAGTTCACGAGAGGGGGATTAAGAATAATGAAAAAAAGAGGTGTCAAACCAGAAACAGAAATTATGTTGGCTGCATTACAAGAGTCATACCTAGAGAATAGGGGAATAGAGAGTTATCAAAGATTATTTTCTGCTCTATTACCCTATTCTCGTTCACTTATTCTAAAAAAGACTGTTGGTAAAATATTTTTACCAGCAGACTTAGTAGATTCTACAGCGTTGGAAGCAACTATTAAGTTCATGTCTCAATATGAGAAAAAAGAATTCAGAGTAGATTCCAGTTTTGCCGGATTACTGTCTTTTAAAGTCTTAGAAGCTATGTATGGACCAAAAATAGTAGCGGCAGATCAGATAATTTCATTAAATGATCATATTGAGCGAGGTTCAAAGGTAACAGAACTAGGAGATATGGCAGAATCCTTGAACTTCACCTATTTATTCAGGCCAGATTCAAATTCCATAGGAGAAGACCCAGGGGATTACCTATTTAGAACCGAAAATGATATTATTAACTCCATATTAACAGTATTTACTGACCTATATATGGGTAGTGATTTACATACTTTTCTGGTAATATCTATTGCTTTAGATCAGTTTATATCGAAGAAAAAAACATACGACAGATATGTAGAAAAGTTTTTAAATGAAAAACAAAAAGATATTTTAGAATTAGCTATTTTGGAAATCAAGAATAGATTACTGGGAGTAGCCTAAATACTAATTAGGTATGGAACTACAACCTACAACATTTTATGATTTAAATAAGTTCTCAAACTCCTTTTATCTGGTGCAGATGACTTTGCATAAATATTTTGCAGATAATGTATTACGAGGGGAAGCAGATCGTGTTATTTATGCCTCAGAAAAATATTGTTTTAGGCAAAGATTAAATTTACTATCCAAAGCAGGGTCCACTTCAATAACAGAATTAGATTTGCCTTTCATGTCCTATTACAGGAAAGGGAATTGGGTCTTGGATGATCGACCCGCTGTGCAAAATGCAACAGCCGCAATGTTTGGTTTTCCAGAAGAAGCAATAGGGTTTCAAAATCTACGATGGCTAGATGGAAAAGCACAATTTAGTTGTGTACTATTATATTCCACAGATGCTGATGCTCAATTGGGATATGAGTTGTTAATGTGGATAAAGCATCCGCATCCAAGACAAATAGTGATGAATGGATTAGAATATAAAGGATATAATATCTCAGTTCCATTGATTATGTCTATTGACGATATTTCTTTTGCACCTCAAACTACAGAAGATAATTGGCTTAAATCTAATAGGATCATACCTATTTCATTTGGAGTTACGGCACGATCTGCTGTTTTTAGTCAAATAAAGCAGACCGCAGCTAATACTTTATTTCCAGATGAAGAGGTTCCTGTTCTAACTAAAAAAGTATTATTAGATTTTACTAGCTATAGATTTAAAAATGCATATTATGATGCAGAGCATATTGCTTTAGAGGTGGAGGGTATATTAGACCCTGATACTACTTTAGCCTTATCCGTTTCTGTTCGAGAGACTACACAGATTTCAGTTACTATTGATTGGACATATGATTTAGAGAGTTATGATCTCTTTGACGAGAATGTAACTATTAGTGTTAATGGATTAGAAAAATCTGCAAAATTGAATGATAAAACATATACAATTACTGGTTTAAGTGAAGAATCGGTATATAATATTACTATTTGGACTAGAAATAATGACACTCATAAAATAGTAAAGGCATATACGACAGCAACTACAACAACTAATCAAGCAGTCATTTTAAAGGGATTAAAAGGTTAGGATATTTTGGAGGAATAATGGCTAACATTCCATTTACAACTACAA
>Ga0209835_1000118_pt1 | contig 54059 bp, 47 predicted proteins | sample LakKivwa52mmetaG_FD_184138 | JGI IMG/M metagenome (GOLD analysis project Ga0209835, IMG submission 184138) | Anoxic lake water microbial communities from Lake Kivu, Rwanda to study Microbial Dark Matter (Phase II) - Lake Kivu water 52m metaG... | ecosystem: Environmental > Aquatic > Freshwater >...
CATGAATATTGCTCCGGATACCGACGACCTCGAACATGTTGAACTGCTCGAAGGATCAGGGTCGCGCATTTTCGGGCCTAATGCCCTGTCAGGCGCGGTAAACTTGGTTACCCGCCGGCCTGATGCCAACACCCTCAGGATTTCATTGAGTGGCGGACAGTTTGGCCTCAATCAGCAGCGTCTTTCCCTCGGTCTGCGCGGAAAAACAATAAGTACTTTATTTTCTGTTTCAAGATCATCATCAGATGGTTATGCTGAAAATACCGATTTCAACCGCCTGCAATTGTTCAACAAAGCAGAATGGAACAGTGGTCATGGGCTGATTGCCCTTACAACTGCTTACACCAACAATGCTTTTGGCGCCTACAAATTCTACACCGGAACCTATCCCTGGCAATACGAACAGGTGCGTACCGGCTTCACCAGACTCTCTTTTGAAGGCAAAGGCCGCAACCAGCTAAGAGCCGGTATCCACTGGAGGCGGAATTTCGACCGATTTGAGCTGTTCAGGGAAGGGAAAGGATGGTATCAACTCAGCGAGGGGTGGTATGTCAGAAACCAGGACACTGCAGGGTTCCGCACCCCATCAGGACTTGTTCCTTATGCCGGCCATAATTTTCACCGAACTGATGTGCTTGGTGCCGAAGCAGGTCTGAGCCGTTCGGGATTACTGGGACGTGCAGCCATCGGGGCTTCCTGGAAGCTGGAAAGAATCCTTTCTACCGTGCTGGGCGAGAAACTGGATCAATCTGTGGCCGTTCCAGGTTTTGATGCAAAATACGGTTACGGGGACAGCCGCAACCACCTGAACTTTTTTGCTGACTATTCGCTCACAACCCGCTTTCTGAATTTTTCAGCTGGCTCGCTGCTCTACCGTCAGCCTGATTTTGGCTGGTTTTTCAGTCCGGGAACGGATGTTGAGTTGAAATTCAAAAAGCACTACCGGCTTTTTGCCTCTGTGAACCGGGCCATACGGCTGCCGACATTCACCGATCTTTACTACAAAGGCCCTGTAAACCAGGCCGATCCATTGCTAAAGCCTGAAACTGCCATTAACTGGGAAACAGGATTGTTGTTTAGTCGCGATGGGCTTCAGCTCAGGACGAACTTATTTCTCAGGCAGGGAAACAACATCATCGACTGGGTACGACCTGCCGATTCGGTCAAATGGATCAGCATGAACCACACCAGACTCAACACATACGGTGCTGAATTCAGCGCCCACTGGAATCCGAAATCACAGTGGATGTGGATGCCTCAGCAGTCAGGATTTACAGCGGCTTTTTATCGTGTTGACAAACAAAGTGGTAGTTTTCAGTCAGCCTATGCACTCGACTATGTCCGTATGAAATTGAACATTTCTGCCAACCACCGCCATCCGGCCGGTTTTGGGTTCACCTGGAGCCTGACCTATCGCGACAGGGAAGGAGGCTGGTTTGATGCAGCTGCAGGCAAACAGATTGATTATAAGCCGGTGTGGTTGCTTGATGCCAGAATGTTGTGGCAACGTAAACAATGGAAACTGCACCTTGCTGCAACCAATTGTTTCAATCAACCGTATTACGACATAGCCGGTGTGGTTATGCCCGGAAGGTGGATCAGCGGCGGTTTAAGCTATGAAATCAGCTTCAGATAGTTATTTGTACAAGAAATCAGGCTATGGAAACTCCTGAAGGAAATATCAACATATGGCAAAAAGTTGAAAAGACTGATGCGGACAAGGTCTTTTCAGCCAAGCTGATGCTTTTTGGCGAATACACCGTGATCTGCGGATCAATGGCGTTGATGACACCCCTTAGGCGTTTCTCGGCCCATTGGGACTGGCAACCTCCAGACTCCGGCCATCCTTCGGTTCCTTACCTCAACGATTATTTTTCTTACCTCAACGGAAACACCCAACTGCAAGGTGTGCTCGACCTGAAGCAAATGAAATCAGATTTGCATAACGGATTAGTATTTGCATCTGATATTCCGGTTGGTTATGGCGCCGGCTCATCGGGAGCTCTGGTGTCGGCTGTTTATCAACGATATGCATTTAGCGTATCCAATGATACGCATGCTTTGAAGCATATTCTTGCTGTGATGGAGTCGTATTTTCACGGACAGAGTTCGGGTCTCGATCCCTTGTGCATCAACCTTGACCGGCCTTTGCTGCTTCGCAGTGACGGGACAATAGATGCCGATATACACTTGCCGGATACAGTATTTTCCGATGCAGGTATTTTTCTGGTGGATACCGGTGACACCGGAATGACTGCCCCTTTGGTTGGTTTCTTCCGCGATCAGCTGAAAAACCTGAGCTTTTTCAGGAAGTTGGCTAACGTGCTGATTCCGGCAACCAACAACGCCATACGTTCATTTATCGATACCGACACTAAGGGTATGTTTGAAAACCTCAGCGTGATTTCCTCATTTCAACTTACCGAAATGCAACCAATGATTCCTGAAGACTTCAGGGATTTTTGGAAATCGGGCATGGAACAAGACCTTTACGTTACCAAACTTTGCGGTTCCGGCGGCGGTGGTTTCATGCTTGGGTTTACCCAAAACACAACCGCGCTGGATCAATGGATAAAGAGTAATTATCCTGATATCAATTACTTTTACCTGTAAAACTGATGGCCAGAAAAGCCATGGTTGACACTTTAGGTGTTAATCATTAAATTTGTACCAAACAGATACAAATGAAAACACAACAACGCATTGAGTTGCAAGGACAGATTGTTGATCTGGTTGCTATGGAGATTTATCCGGGCACAGTCATTGCCGAAGACGGTGTAATCACCGGAATCCGCAGGGAGAAGGTCAACAGCACCAATTATATCATCCCCGGCCTGATCGATGCACATGTGCATATCGAAAGTTCGATGCTGATTCCGTCAGAGTTTGCGCGGCTGGCTACGGTGCACGGAACGGTAGCCACTGTTTCTGATCCGCACGAAATTGCCAATGTGCTTGGTGTCGAAGGAATTGACTATATGATCGAAAATGGCAGACAAGTGCCCTTTAAATTTTATTTCGGTGCTTCGAGTTGTGTGCCGGCAACAGGTTTTGAAACAACAGGCGCATCTCTGGGGCCCGAAGACGTAGGCAGGCTGCTTTCACGACCTGAGATTAAATACCTGTCGGAGATGATGAATTATCCGGGTGTGCTGTTCAAAGATCCGGAAGTAATGGAGAAACTGCGGTTAGCCAGAATGTATGGTAAGCCTGTTGATGGGCACGCACCAGGTCTGATGGGCAAAGATGCCGAAACCTACATTGCGGCCGGAATAACCACTGACCATGAGTGTTTCACTATGGAGGAGGCGCTGGACAAGATCCGCTACGGGATGAAAATACAGATACGCGAAGGCAGTGCTGCACGTAACTTCGACGCACTGATCGGACTGCTTGACAATCATGCCGACATGGTGCTGTTTTGCAGCGACGACAAGCACCCGAACGATCTGGTGAAGGGACATATCAACCTGCTGGTAAAACGCGCCATCAGTCTGGGCTACGACCCACTTAATGTGCTGCGGAGTTGTGTGCTCAATCCGCGAAACCATTACGGACTCGACACAGGTTTGCTGCAACCCGGCGACCCGGCTGATATTGTAATTGTAGATCATCTGAGTGATTTTAACGTTTTGGCAACTTATGTGAACGGCATCAAAGTAGCAGAGCATGGCAAGCCGTTGATCAACAGAATAGTGGCTGAGAAACCAAATAATTTTGTGGCCGAACCACTTCTGCCTGAACAAATTCAGTTGACAGGTACCGGGTGCATGATCAGGGTTATCGAAGCACTCGAAGGCCAGCTGATTACCAACACCTTGTTGCAATCACCTTTGATTATCGATGGCAAGCTTGTGAGCGACCCTGAACGCGACATCCTGAAAATTGTGGTGTATAACCGTTTCAGGCACGCAAGTCCGGCAGTAGCATTCATCAGAAATTTCGGTCTGAAGAAAGGTGCCATTGCCTCGACGGTGGCGCACGACAGCCACAACATCATTGCTGTTGGGGCAGAAGATAATGACATTGTAAAAGCCATCAACCTGCTAGTACAAACCAAAGGCGGCATTTCCGTAACCGGACCCGGTCTGAGCCATGTACTTCCGCTGCCTGTTGCCGGTCTGATGTCGGATGCTGACGGCTATCAGGTTGCCCGCGATTATGAGGTGATTGATGCTTTGGCCAAAACACTCGGATCAAAGCTCAATGCCCCCATTATGACGCTTTCGTTCATGGCGCTGCTGGTCATCCCCCAACTTAAACTGTCGGATCTTGGGTTGTTCGATGGTAAATCATTCTCTTTTACGCCACTCGAAGCAGAATCACGTATTGTATAATTTCTGAGAATCACAGTGTTTAAGGCTTTCTTATTTAGATTGTTTACATATTAGACCGGGAAAGCCATTCGTTTGTTTTTTATTGTGAATGTATTAACAAATCTTTATTTTTGCAGCAAAATATCCCTGATGGAAACCAGAGAGTTGAGTGCACAGAAGTTGGAGCGAATGGCCGGACGGATGCGGGCTATTGCCCATCCCATGCGCATTGCCATCATCGAGATGCTCACCGAATCGCCTGTGCTTAGTGTTACAGAGATTTACACAAAGCTCAGTATTGAACAGGCAGCAGCCTCGCACCACCTGAACATCATGAAAAACCACGGTGTGTTGAAATCGAAACGCGAAGGGAAGAAAATATTTTACTCGCTCGTAAACAATACCCTTTCCGACATCATCAAATGTCTGAGCCATTGTAAGGATTGCTGAGTGATATCGTTTTGTGAATCTTTTTTACTGTTTTACTGATAATCCTCGATTGTGAGGTTTACTAAAGTCAGGAATTCTATTCATTGCCAAACGCGACTCAGGAAATCCCTCAGATGCCGGTGTTCCACTCCTTCGATGTTTTGACCAGAAGGTTAAACCATCGTTACTGCAAGTTATTGAAAATTGTTCCGAATCATCAATAAGGATCTGAATCAGCACCTGCCATTGGCCTTGCTTATTTTTTTGAAAACCATAATTCACAAAAGTGAAATTAGTTGATCATTTATAAAGTATACTGCATAAACGCATGATAATCCATTTTTTTATAAAGTATATTTTATCACATGAAAAGATACATCAACATCAGGAAAGTGTTTTTAATTGGCGTTTAAATGACGTTTCATCAACAGTAGGGTCAGACCGAAAATCTGCTTTTATTCAGAATTTCATTTTGAAATTGGCTGGGGGATATACTCATATATCTTTTGAAAACACGTGCAAAGTAGGATGGATCAGCAAACCCCACTGAAAAGGCAACTTCAGAGATGTTGTTTTCGGGTTTGCTCAGTAATGCAACCGCAAATTCAAGTTTAACGGTCAGAATAAATGCTTTTGGTGTAGTGTTCAAGTCGTTCTGGAAAAGCCGCTGAATGTTTCGTGTACTCATGGCCAACTCCACCGCAAGATCTTCAATCCTTATCTGCTGGTCAATATTTTTTATGATAAAGTTCCGTGCTTTATCTAAATAGGGCCGGTCAATTTGTTCAACAGTTTCAGGTATCTTATGGCTTACAATGTATGATACCAACGGCTCGCCTGCATCAGCCTCACGGTTTGGTATTTGTCTGATTTCTTTTGTCTTAATCATTATGACTATAAAGGAGATCAGAAGTGAAAGAATTGAAAACGTCAGCAAAAACAGCCAGTTATTAGCTACCATCTTGTTTAATTTCTTGTAAAAAGAAGGCGAACCACTTAGTTTGACAGGAATCCATAAATCCGGAAAGCCATAATCGGGATTTCCCAGAAAGCTTGAGCTGAAATAATTTGGCACAGGGCCCTCCGGAAGCACCCTAAAATCAATCAAGGTATCGTTATCATTGACACAGAAATCAGCCTTAAATACGAAACCGCTTTTTGGATCAATTCCAATGCCGGCCTAGGGAATTCGCGTTTCAATAATAAATAGAGAATCGGTGTCTGAATCATCATTTAGGGTGCCAATGAAAGACGTAGCAGTTCTGAAAACAATATTTGCTATTCCAGCCTCTTTAGGAACCAGGTGCTTTTCATTGATGTTCAATCTGTCGCCCTTAAAGACCGCATTATTTCCATATATGTCAATTAAGAATTGATAATCATTTACATCCATTAAGCTTTGACTGTCATTTTGCGAATCAATATAAACTTCAAAACTGTCGTTGTAATGCAGCCTTTTCGGATTGTTTGATTTTTCAAGTCCTATCAGGTTCTTATCAAGGACCCGGATACAGACGTAGAAATAATCTTCATCCCAAAGAAGTGACAGTGAACATGTGTTTGCATATTTTGTCCCGTCAACCGGTGTGGAAAAGACGTAGATTGGGACATCATTCCAATCGTTATAGTCGCCATCAATGATGATATTGTGGTTGTTGTATGCAACATCGAAAGAGAGACTATCCTGAGCAAATGAGACATAAAAGTGAACCATCAGACCTACAGTGACTAAAAATCTGATCGCAGAATGAAAAACCATGCCGTATTTTTTTCAAAAATATGGAAAATGAATGCTTTCAGACAGCTAAATTTTGAACATATTGTATTAATCGGCTTCAGGATGATTTGACCGATTGATTTTTGTGCTTTTCTCAGGACCTCATGTGTGCCATGTGAAATTCCGGAGAACACTTCTTTTTTGGGAATAAGTGCATGCCGACAAGAAGCACACACTATATGAGACACTTACAGTCGGCAAGTAAGTTTTTCATAGTCTTCTTATTTATGATTTTGGCGTATTTATCCTGATAATTGGCGCATTCCTATTCATGTTTCCGGGCGTGGGGCTATACTTTTGCCCGTAGTAAACTGCAGTGATTTTGTCACATAATAACACAACCAACAATTACTTAAACATGAAACTTATCGAATGGATTCAATTTCCTTATTTAAAACAATCTAGTATTCTGATTCAGCAAATAGAAAAGATTGGTCTTTTAATCGTTCTGATGCAGCTCTTTCTAATAACTGTTGTTGTTCAGGCGCAAAATGTTGGTATAAACGCAACCGGAACAATGCCTGATGCTTCTGCCGGATTAGACATTGATTTTCCAGACAAGGGACTTTTAATTCCTCGTGTTGCACTCTCAGGAATCGGTGACGTTTCAACTATACCCAATCCTGCACTGAGCCTTCTTGTATTCAATACAGCAGCCTCAGGTTCAGGCGGTAGCAGCGTATCGCCCGGATATTATTTCTGGAATGGTGCACAGTGGATTCAGCTTGTAACCGGCCCGCAATCAGGATCGGGATGGCAGTTGACTGGCAATACCGGTACAGTTGACGGAACTAATTTTATGGGTACAACCGATAATGTTCCGCTTAGTTTCAGGGTTAACAATCAGCAAGCCGCAAAAATTGCTTCAAACGGGCCTTTGTTTCTCGGTTATCAGGCGGGCATTTCCAATCTGGAAACGAGTAATACAGGAATTGGTTTTCAATCTCTTCAGTTGAATACCGAGGGAATCCAGAATACGGCAACTGGTTACGGGACGCTAGTTTCAAATACGATTGGTTCGCAGAACACAGCAATGGGTGTTAGTGCTTTATCATCCAATACAACCGGTGGCAAGAACACCTCATTAGGGGTTTTTACTTTATTCGCGAACACTACTGGGAGTTTCAACACAGCAACTGGCGTTAATGTGCTTTCGAACAATACAACAGGTATGTACAATACGGCAGTGGGTGCTTATTGTTTGTTTGTTAATTCAACGGGAAACTACAACACTGCATTCGGTGCCCATGCTCTAAAAGATAACACAACTGCTGTAAACAATACAGCTTTAGGAAGTTATGCCTTATTTACAAACTCAGTAGGGTTTGATAATACTGCAACTGGTTACCAATCACTGTACTCGAATACATTTGGCAACAAGAATACCGGAATAGGAGCAAAAGCGCTGTATTCAAACACAACTGGTTCGAACAATACAGCCCTTGGTCATGCAGCATTGCAGAGTAACCTGACCGGATCAGGAAATACAGCCATAGGATATAACGCGCTCACATTAAACAATATAGGCCTTGAGAATCTTGCTGTCGGATCAAATGCGTTGTCATCGAATATTGCTGGAAGTTTTAATACAGCGATTGGGTTTAATTCGTTACTCAATAATGACTTAGGTAACGGTAATACAGCTCTTGGATATGAATCTCTATTATCAAATACCGAAGGTACTGGCAATACAGCAACCGGAGACTGGGCTCTTTTCTCCAATAATTCTGGTGATTGGAATGTAGCTAATGGAAAAGAAGCACTCTATACAAATGAAACAGGGAGCCACAACACAGCAGTTGGGTATTCAGCGTTATATAATAGTATATCAAGTAATTACAACACGGCTATAGGTAGTGGGGCATTATTCACCAATACCGTTGGACACAGTAACGTAGCAATTGGTTTTGATGCCCTGAAGTTAAATAACGAAGGCTGGTTCAATACAGCTGTTGGCTACAATGCGCTCAGGGCAAATGTTAATGGACAAAGAAATACAGCCATAGGTAATAGTGCGCTATTTGCAAATAATTACGGAATCTACAATACAGCTCTCGGATATGCTTCTTTAGCAGGAATTACTGATGGAGATTACAATACTGCTGTAGGTTATGAGGCCGGACTGGAGCATAATCACAATCGGTCGAGTTTCTTTGGTTACAATGCCCGTGCTGCAACAGCTGGCCTTTATGATGCAACGGCAATCGGCTACAATACAATTGTTAATGCAAATTATCAGGTTAGGATTGGAAATATTGACATTGGCAGCATTGGAGGTTATGAGGACTGGACCGATCTTTCAGATATGAAGTTTAAATCAAATATCAGAGAAGATGTGCCGGGACTTGACTTCATTATGAAGCTGCGCCCAGTTACTTATACCTTATCAATGGATGAATTGTCAGCATTTATGGGTGATGAAAAAGGTAGTGATTCTTTGCAAGAGGATAACCGTATGGGAGCGGATGGTCGCGAAATAAAATCCAGAGTCCGGCGTACCGGTTTTCTGGCTCAGGAAGTTGAAACAAGTGCCCGGGAGACAGGATTTGATTTCAACGGAGTTGACAAACCTGCCAATGATAATGGTACTTATGGTCTGCGGTATGCAAAATTCACAGTTCCGCTGGTAAAAGCTGTTCAGGAACAGCAACTGATGATACAGGAAATGAGTAACACCATCGAAACGCAACAAAGAGTAATTGAAGAACTGAGCAGACAATACAACATTTTGCAAGACCAAATCAGGGGAATCTTGAACAACTAATGAATTATATAAATATGAGAACAATACTGATCTTCATGTTATTTTTTGCCTGGGCTTTTACGGTAAACGCACAGATAATTTATGTGAATGGTGCTCATATTGTGTGCAATCCGGGTAGTCATTGGGTTTTAAACGAGGGTGATTTTACGTTGTTTGCCCCGCAAGCTGATTTACCTGCAAGTTTTTCACATTGCAGAATCGGACCAAACGCTTCATTGACTGTCGCTCCCACTAGTTTTTTAACTATAAACGGAACCCTTACAAATATGTCGGGAGTAGATGGACTGGTATTGCAATCCGGTTCTGACGGCACAGCATCGCTTATACACAATTCCCCAAATGTTGAGGCGACAGTGGAAAGATATCTTACCGGAAATCCTTTGCTTCAAAGCAAGCATTATCATCAGGTTTGTTTTCCGTTGAATGCCCCTCTTATCGCTGCTGATTTTCTAGGGGCATATATGTGGGAATGGAGTCATGCGCAGCAAGAGTTTGTTTCCATTGGATCTTCAACTGAAACAATAGTTTCCAACAACAGTGGATACTTTATTTTTTATCCTGAAAACGCAGTCACCTATGATTTCGCAGGTCAATTGAATAATGGCATAATAATGTTGCCACTGGCAACTCAAATCAATGATTTTTCTCTTGTGCCTAATCCTTATCCATCTGCGGTTGACTGGGATGCAACAGATGGCTGGACAAGGACAAATCTCGAAGGTTCCTATTGGATATGGAGTCCAGCAGCCAATAACTATGCTGTTTATAATGGTTTTGTGGGGTCGTTGGGAGCAACTGAGTTCATTCCTTCGGGACAGGCTTTTTTTGTGAAAAATGCTGCCGGCTCAGCGGTGCTGGAGCTTAACAATAATGCACGTACCCATAGTTTTCAGGACTATTTTAAAAACAGTCGTAACGAAATGGATTATCTGAGTATCGGAGTTGAAGTTAATGGGTACCGTGATGAAATGTTGGTGCTGTTTCATGAAAATGCCGAAATCATAAAAGACTCTTTCGACAGCAACAAACTTTTTGGAAGTTCCAAATCTCCTCAACTCTTTAGCATATCCCCTGATGGTGCAGAACTATCCATCAACTGTATTCCCAAACCTGAAAAAGCAACCATGATTCCGGTTAGTTATTCCCTTGACTCGAATGTTGAAGTTAGATTTGAGTTCTCAATGTACGGAAGTTTTGATCAAAAAGTCAGGACTATTCTGGAGGATGTTTTGCGCAATGAAATGATTGATTTGAGCCTGAATAATTCATATACTTTTCAACACAATAAAGATAATCATTCAAATCGTTTTGTGCTTCATTTTGAACCAGTAACGGATATAACTGAAAGTAACAGAAATGCTTTTAAATACTGGAGTGAAGGAGGAAAAGTCTTTCTCAGCATTCCGGACATGATTGGTGTTCAAGCCAATATTCAGATGTTTGATGTTGCCGGGAATCTATTGCTTGCAGAAGATCATGTTCTTAGCGATCCAGCTATAATTCAGGCAAAGAATAGAGGCATTGTAATCATAAAAGTTGCTGATAAGGAAAGTATAAGGGTAGCTAAATTATTTATTCAATGATTTATTTCTGCCACTACAGCTTCGTATGACAGTATTTTTATTCTCAAAATTAATAATACAAGAAATATCTACTCCAGCTTCCAGCTTTCCTCGAAATCCCAATTGGCTCTGATGTCCAGTTCTTTGTTGAAGTAGATAACCTCTTCTGGTTGTATTGCTTTGAGGTAATTGCCTGTGTCCCACCGTCGGTTTTGGTTGCGGTCGTCAATGGCTTTCAGAAGATATTTTCCGGGAATCAGGTTGCGGATGTTCAGGGTGCTGCTTTCCGAGAGGTAAAACTCTCTCAGCACCACTTCTTTTGTGCCTAAAAGCTGAATAATGAATTGCTTTTGACCCGGGTTACTGATTTCAAGAAACAGGTTACCATAGTCTTCAGGAGGGGGAACCTTAAATGACAGCCGCATAGTGTCGTTGGTAAGTCCGTTGAGGCCATAAAAAACCGAGTCGGGCACGGTCAGGTTATATTGCATGTCGGGTTCAAAGGTGTATTCCAGCTGGTATTTAAGCCCTAAGCTGTCCATCCGTGCAAACGAAGGTGCAATGTTCAGGGTGTCGCTGTTAACGACCATCATGACTGAGTCAGGAAGTCTCAGTTCCACAACAGGATACCCAAAATTCAGCTGCAGCGTTTGTTCAATTTCAAGCTTTCGGTTGGGTATATTGGCAGTCCAGGCCAGAAATTCACGTTCTGCAGTGTCGCGTCTTGAAAGTCTGCGGGCCTGAGCTGCTTGCCTCGGATTGAGCGAAAGGTGAAGGGTGTCGCGGATCAAAGTGTCTTTGGTCACAGTCAGGTGAATTGAGTCGGTAATACCAGCCCTGAAATACCAAAGCAGAGTGTCACCGTTATTGTTAAACAGTGGCATAATGTTGAGCGAATCGGGCAGTGAATCCAGGGGTTTGATCAACACATCATACGCTGGTTGCCTGAAAGCAAATCGGAGCAGCCCGGCTTTGACGATTTCGGCCCTGAGCAGCTTTTGCGTTGAATCCACCTCCTGGAACATAGCCAGACGAAGCGCATGAACAAAGGAAAGTGAATCTGTCTGTAGCTGCAGCAAACTGTCAGCTGTTTTTTGGGCCGCAGCCAGTTCTGTATCGATTTCTTCATCGGAAAATTCCAAAGAATCGGTAACAAGCAATGAGTCGATCACAGGTTCGGGAGTAAACTCAGGCATGATTAAGCTGTCAGAAAATGCAATGAGTTCACCGGCCATGTCATAAATGAAGTTACTGTTCATGTCGGACAGGGCAAATATTTTGAATTGTTCGTTTTTGAGATTGTTGAATCTGAAGTTGCCATTTCTGTCAGTACGGGTAACGTAATATGGTTTTTTTACGTACGGAAGTGAGTCAGGCGGAATGGTATCTGCCTGAGAAAGAAGGTAGAGCATGGCAAAGACATTCTCAGCGGGTTTCAGGTCAAAGGCGTTAAAGACGTTACCTTTGAAGCTCATCGAATCGAGAATGTCACCGGTTGAAAACACAAAGTTATATCCTTTGAGGGGGTTGCTTTCGGTGAGGTCAACAATGGCATCACCAAAGAAAACTGAATAGGTTGTTTGTGGAAGAAGGTCTTCTTCGAACCTAATAATGAGTGACTTGCCTCTTAGTCTGAACTCAGGTTTGGTTTGGGGCGGCGGAGAAATCAAAATCTGTTCCTGTGCTTTCTCCAGCTTAACAAACTCATTGAAAGTGAGTATCAATGTGCGACCGTTGAACAATACGGATTTGTTCAGGGGCATTGAACTGACCACCTCCGGTGGATCGGTATCCTTGATTCCGCCGGAAGGCATCACAGGGTTGGCACAACGAATGGCCAGCACAAGAATCAACAGTGGCAGCAGTATCCTGAGTGAAGCAAACAAAGCTTTTGTCATGCTGCAAAGATGCGAAATTATGCGATCAGATGAGCGTGAACCTGACCCCCAGGTTGAAATGTACGCGTACCGGACGACCTCTTTGCTTTCCGGGGTTCCACAGTGGCATTCCGGTCACCACCCGAAGGGCTTCCTCATCGCATCCGCCGCCGATACCACGAAGTAACTTCACGTTCGAAACACTCCCATTGGGTTCAACAACAAAACCAACGTAAACAGTCCCTTGAATATTCAACTCACGGGCTTCCTGCGGGTATCTGATACTTTCGCCGAAATATTTCAGTCTGGCGGCATCGCCTCCCGGAAATGAGGGTTGTTCTTCTACAACCAGAAAGATTTCAGGCTCAATGATTTCTTCGGCTTCGGCGCGTTGTACTGGGACGTATTCCGGAATAACCGTATTTTGGTCTATCTCAGCCTGAATGTTGAGTTCGGGTGTTTCTTCGGTATTTTCAACCACGGTGAGCATGGTAATCTGCTGCACAGGGTTTTGCTGCGGAGGTGGAGGTGTTTCGGGCTGACGTGTTTGCATAATGTGTTCTTCAATCTCGGTCAAACCCGTCATGTTGAGCGCTGTGTCTCTGGCGCGGTTAGGTGCTTTGAACTGGAAGGCGGCGTATATTATTACTAATGTGACCACCATCCCGATTTCGAAGAACAGGCCCTTCTTGCTTTCAAGATCAGCCTGCGGTGTTTTGTAACTGATCATGGCTTTTGGTATTAGGTGTTACCTTCATAAATCCAAAAACCATGCCGTATTGAAGAATTTGCTGCGTGCTTAGTTATTGTATTTGAATAGATTAATTTGTATCAGGTATTAATGAAACCATCCTTGTGCTTCATTTTTAAGTCTAAACTTTATTGAAGCATAAAGATGGTGTTCTGAAGAATATCAATCGGATCAGTCGAGATACAGGTTCAGGGTAGCAAAGAAACTCCTGCCGGGGGCATACAATGGTGTTCCCGAAGGAATTCTCATGGCCCGGTTCAGGTGTTCGTAGTAGTGTTCGTTGAAAAGGTTTGTTATACCCAGCCTGAACCCGACAGTTTTGCTGAAACGGTAGGCAGCCGAAAGGTCAGCTATTGTAAATGAAGGACTTGAAGTTTCCCCAAAGTTTCGTGCAACCAGCTGCTGTGCCAATACGTGTCGGATTGACAACTCGGGCTGTAGTTTGCCCTTAAAATGCTTTGAAATAAGCTTCAGGCGCATATCGAGTGGAGGTATTTCGGGAAGAGGTGTTTTGGCACTCAGGTCAAGTCCATAGGTGTATGCCATGTCCATGCTTGCAGTAATCATGGAGTTAAGCTGATAGGAGATACTTAGTTCAAAACCTGTCATCATGGCTTTTTCTAAGTTGAGATAGCGCCTGACACCGGGCGAAGAAGCCAGCCTTGGTCTCAGCGAACTGTCAATGGTGGATGAAATGTACTCTTGAAGGTAAGAAGCAAAGAAATTCATCGAAAGGCTGAGTTCATTACCGCTGTATTTCAGGCTGAAGTCTGCCTGATTGTTTGTTTCAGGCTTCAGTTCAGGGTTTCCGAGCAGTTCATAGGGATCAATTCCTACGGGAAAAAAATTGATGTAGCGTTCGGTTAAACTTGCGCTACGTTGGCTTCGTCCCAGCCAAAAGGAAACCGAAACATTAGGATCGTAAATATGTGTATATCCTGCACTTAACGAAGGATTTAGTTGTGTTGAAGTTGTGTTTTCGTACACCTGTGCGAATTCATCAGCGGGGTCTATAATGTCCGACTGGTCCACATCAAGCCTAGCGGAGACGACAAATACCTGATTTGAGCGGTTGGCAGTAAACTCAGCAAAAACGCCGTTTCGCACAATCCGGCCATGTTGCCATGCATTATCAACAAAGACTTTGCCTGCCATAGGCCCTGTGAGCATCGTCCTGACCCTGCTGCCTTCAGCTTCTTCAACCTTCATGTCGGTACCGGCAATCAGTCGGCCGGCCGGCAACCACAGGAGCACTTCTGTTTTGCCGCCTGCATTCAGTGTGCGGGCATCGGTTTCGGTGTTCATCGGACGTGGATCCAGATTTTTAAGGCTGTTGTCCATGAAATGGTCAACCAGACTTGCATACAGTTTGGTGCGCCAACGGTTTGTCCTGCCCGAACCAAAATTCAGGCTGTGACCAACATTCAAAAGCCAGGTATCGTCCGAAATCAGGTCCATGGGAAGTGAGGGGAAATCTACATCCCGGGCTATGTTTCGTGTTGCTGACATGGTTATTTCCTGCTGTTCGGAGGGCTTCAGACTGAGCACAGCTCCGGCACTGCCGCGCATAAAGCGTGAGAGGATTTCATTTCCTTCCCCGTCGGAATAACTGTTGCCTTTGGACCAGGAACCGAACAAGCCCAGATGGGCCTTTTTATTGCTAAGGCCTACAAAAGCTTCATTCCTGAAAATGCTGCCATTATGCTCAAAACCGCTGGTTAACCGGCCTGTTACATCAGGGCTATCGGTATAGAGGGTTTTCTGGCTGACAAAATTTATTGTGCCCCCGAATCCATTACCAAACCTAAGTGCATAGGGGCCTTTAAAGAGTTCGACATGTTCCATCATATTGAGTGAAATCTGACTGGCCGGCGGATCCATGCGGTTCGGACAGGCTGCTGTGGCACATTGCACCCCGTCAATGACCAAATTTAGCTGGTCATATTTGAATCCGCGCACCACAGGGTCGAATCCGTAGCTGCCGCTTTTCCGGATTCCCGAAACTGAGGGGTTAAGCTGAAGAAATGCCCCGGCATCGTGCGACAACTGTTGGTGGTAGCCAAGCCCAAGAGTTTCTTTTTGGCGGCTCCCGGAATGAATGCCCACCACTGTAACCGGCATCAGGGTAACAGCTCTTTTGGCTGCAACAAACAGTTGCCCCGACTGTGCAGCCTTTTTCATTTCTGAGGAACTGAACGATAATGTACCATATGCCACATGATGAATGACCAGCAAACTGGTATCGTTTAATATCAATTCGATTTGTCCTTTTTCGTTTGCCATTCCCTTTTGTTCTGCATAGTTAAATGTAGCAAAGGAAAGAGGTTCAGCGCTTTGCTGTTCGATAACTTGTATGGTTGATTGCGCCTGCGCCAAGGTATTGGTGGCCGTAGGCAGAAAAAGCATGAGCAGGCATCCGGTAAAAAGGCAATATGTTTTTGTGTAGATTCTACTAATCATGGTATTAGTTATTTGAATAGTAAATTATAGATTAATTGTAAGTATAGATTGTATCCGTGATAGCACACGGCATGCTTCAAGCCTGCATGAATATCTGCGGCTCAAAAGATTCTCCGGGTGGACGGAACGGAAACAGAAAGTCAGGGATTATTTTGCCGGCGGGTGAAACACATTGCTCCCATATCCTTTGTTGAGATCCCTATGGAGCACTTCTGAAAGCTTTTGCGAAATCAGAAGAATAGCGATTTTTTGAAGGGATAGAGTTGTTTTGCAGGCATACAAAATCAATTCTTTCAGATTAACTGAAGGTGGCAGCTGTTTTTCGGTTTCCTGCTGTTCGTTTAGTTTTTTGTTGAGCTGGCAGTTTCCTTTGCAGGTATTTTCAGGAATGTCTTTTTTCTCGCACAAAATAGCAGCTATATAGGTCTGATGTACCTTGAAATGAATCAAGATGACGGTGTTGCCGGTTGTTTGCAACAGGACAATAAGGGAGGTCAGTACCACAAGGAGGCGCATGGTACAAAGTTAGGCAATATTCGTAGTGGTTTTTCATGCTGCTTCATGCTGTCAGGTCATTTCTTTTTAAAAAGTATATTATCCGTATTTGATATGCTTTGTCAGGCGCAACTTGTTGAGATGATTTTAGTAACATTGTAGTCAAATAGCAACCTCTATGAATCCACCTCCCAAAGCATTACAGTTCGCCAAACGCATACTTCATGCAGATCATCCTGCCACAAGTCTTAGCGAAGATGCAACCCATAACGCCATCCTCGACGATTTGCGTATAAAGCAGTCGCAATTGTCTCCAGAACACTCATCTGCAATACTTTCCGGATCCAATAACCGCAGATTGGCTGCATTTATACAATTGCTCGCAGGTGATGCAGGCATTGATGCCGGGCTGGTTGATGGCTTCTGGGGTCCTCAGACCCAATTTGCCTTCGACTCGCTGCTCTACCTCGAAGAACACGGGCTATTGCCCCCTGAATGGCGCGACCAGCCTGTGCCAGACAACAACCCAAACGGCTGGCCCGGACAAGCCGAAGCCGGGCTTACAGCGTTTTTCGGCCAGCCTGCCGATGAATCACAACTTAGTCTGCTTGATGTGCCTTATGGGCATCGTCTGGCATGGGACCTAAGCACCCGTGTGCACCGGATCAGGTGTCATGTTAAAGTGAAAGACTCACTCGAAAGAGTACTTCATAAAGTGTTGGCTTATTATGGCGAAGCACGCATCCGTGAACTAAGACTCGACCGGTTTGGCGGTTGCTACAACCCACGCCGGATGCGTGGGGGATCGTCGTGGAGCACACATGCCTGGGGAATCGCTCTGGACTACGACCCAGACAACAACAGGCTGAACTGGGGACGCGACAGAGCAACTTTTGCCCGACCCGAATACGATGCATGGTGGAGTTTCTGGGAAGAAGAAGGATGGGTAAGCCTCGGACGGGCAGCCAATTACGACTGGATGCATGTGCAGGCTGCAAGACGATTATAGAAACAACATTTGCTGGTAAGGTTTGAAAGTTTGGAGGGTTAAGGGTTTGGAGGTTTGAAAGTTAGAATGTTTGAATGTTGGGAGGTTATGAACCCGCAACCCGCAACCCGCAACCCGGAACCCGGAACCTCTCAGAATCCCCTTCCAAACATTCCCCAAAACTGCTGCTCCATTTCTTTCCAGCGCTGTATGGCAGCGGCGTTAAAGTCAGTGGTGTACTGGTTTAGAATGGTCGAAGCTTCTTTCTTTTTGTTTTCTTTCAGCAAAAGTGACACTTGAGCTTCCAGAGCCGGAAGTTCTCCTTTTCCGCGGCTTTCGAAATGAAGTATCTGAGTAAGCATGGTTTCTTTGGTTCGCCCCCAGCTGACAGTTGCTAATTTGTTTGCCCTGCGGTAGTCCCACAAAGCTGCATCTTCGCGGTAGCGCTTCTGTCCGCAAAACTCGTATCCGGCCGGAAGTTGTGTGGTGCCCGAAAAAATGGGTATTCGCGGACTTTGTCCCGGATTGTCGAACGAGAACCAGCATACGCCTCCCACTTCGTCAGGAAGCCAGTCGCGCAGCTGAACAATAAATGAGTAAGAACACCATGCCACAGAAACCGTTCGTTGAAACTCAACTGTGCCTTCGGAGATATAATTCAGTGTGTTGCGCATATCGGTGGTCAGCCAGGGGTTGGCTACAGGACTAATGATGGTGTCCTGACCAATTTCCTTGCGGTTTTCGTCAAATTTTTTCCGGATCATCTTTACGTTTTGGGTCATGTCCCAGGGAGTGCCTTCATAAGTGGCTCTGTATAATTCTGTCATTTTTTCGAGGCTTACTTTCTCTTCGGGTTTTACCGAAAAGGGAAGTTCTTCCATATCCATACTCAGGTTGAGTGAAGGTGCCAGGGTGCTGAGCACAAAAAACTCCCTGATCATAAAGGGTTTTTCACGTCCGGCATAGGCTTTCCAGAACTTAAAAGGCTCCGTGCCATCCCACAGGCCGAATTCTTTGGCCACCGCTTCTACATTGTCGGAAGCCATAAAATAATCAGGTTTGTTGCGGTCAATGATGCCAATTCTTGAAATGTTGGCCGAAACACCAACATGGTCGTCAGGTATTCGCTGTGCGGCCCAGACACCACCAATGCGGTTTGGCCCTTCGCCCAGAATTTCCATATGCCACACCTCTTTTTTGTCGGCAATGGTGATACACTCACCATGGTCGCCATAGCCGTATTCTTTGATCAGGCTGCCGATCAGACGAATCGCATCCCGGGCATTGTCGCAGCGCTGCAAGGCAATACGCTGCAGTTCCTCGATCAGAAACATGCCGTTTTTGTTCACTAAGGTATCCGGTCCGGTAAAGGTGGTTTCGCCCATCGCCAGCTGTTTTTCGTTCATACTGGGGTAGGCGGTATTGAGATAGGCATATGTGTGTTTTGCCTGTGGAATACGTCCGGCAAGCGTCACGTTTCGCATATCCCAGGGCGTTTCGGTTTTCAATGTGCCTTTGTAGATATTCACCATGGCTGTGTCGTGGTGATCGGCAGCCGGTTCCATTCTTAGCCAGGTGCGGTAGTTGCCATCGCAGGTGTGCGATGTCATAACAGCGCCGTCAGTACTGGCTTTGCGGCCAACCATAATGCTGGTGCAACTTTCACCAACCCAGGAATCTTCGTATTGGGTTTGCGCAAAAAAAGTAAACGAAATCAGCAGTAATGCTGTGAGGAGGGTGCTTTTCAAATACATATTCCCGGTTTTGATTTATCGGGTAAATGTACGAAAATCCCGAAAAGTGCATAAAGGCTGAAGCAATGCCGTGTTTCTCTGTCTGTTTATTCGTACTCGACAATAAAACCAAACATCACATCCACTTCAGGCGGGCATTCAAAATTGTCGGCCCTGTCAATACCGCAATCCCATACACCGTTGTTATTGTTGTCGAGCCATTCAAAGGTGCAGGCTGTGATCGGGACATCCGAATCCCCGCCCAGTTTCAGATAAACTGTAGTTATTTTTCCTTCTTTTATTTCAAACCCGCCGACTTTCTCGCCGCTGGAAACAAGTTTAAACACACCGTTTTCGATGATATGGTTGCCATCATTTGAGAAGTAATCCATAATAACGGTCTCATTGTCTTCACAATTGTTATTTCCCATGGTTTCTTTCATCTCAATAATATTATTCAGGTCCGACTGATGGGCTGCCACCCTGTACCAGATGTTACCAAGTCCCATCTGTATGCTCTGATACACGCCAACAGGCAGGTTGTCCACCTCAAAGGTGTATTCATCAAAGTATTTTAATTGATCATTTTCACCGATTTTGTACCACCTGAGGTTATTCGCATTGCCGGCTTTTACTTCTTCCTGAGATACACGTACTTCGGTGATTTTAGCCTTCATGTTGAGGGTATGCATCACATACACATCAGCAGTTGAACTGATGTTTTTCAGGAATGGAGCTGCCGGTGCCTGCTTGTCGGGCATTTCCTTAATCGTTTTGAATATCAGTTTGCCGGTTTTTTCTTTTTCGTCTTTGCTACATCCTGAGAGAATCATCAGAACAGAAAGCAACAGCATTATCATTTTTGTTTTCATGGTTTGGTTTGATTTTAATTCTTTCCAAATGAACAGATTTTCTGATCATTAGCACAAAAATACAACACAGACATAGCAATATGAAATTCATGGTTTAATTTGTAACGATTCTAAATAAAAATCAAAACTATTGAGGATGTGTGAATAGCTGTTATCATTGGAAATTTATTGGAGTTCCTTTTCAGGTTGTTTCCATCAGGAGGGTAAAATCACATAGACTTTTCTATATATTTGTTCCTGAACAACCAACAAAAACACCAAACTATGGCCAGGATTGTAGTCCTTGGAGCTGGTATTGCAGGGCATACTGCTGCGGCTTTTCTGAGGAAAAAATTAGGCAGGAAGCATAAAGTTAGTGTTATAACACCTAATGCCTACTATCAATGGATTCCGTCGAACATCTGGGTAGGTGTCGGCCGTATGAGCATTGATCAGGTGCGTTTCAAACTGCAGCCTTTATACAAGCGATGGGGGATTGATTTTCATCAGGCAAAGGCGGTGAGCATCCACCCTGAAGGAGATGCAGGTTCAGGCACTCCTTTTGTGCTTGCTGATTACACTGAGGTTTCCCGCAAAGGCGAAACCCTCAGGCTCGAATACGATTATCTGGTAAATGCCACTGGCCCCAAGCTTAATTTTGAGGCAACCGACGGTCTTGGTCCAGGCAAATACACTGTGTCGGTATGTTCCTACGATCATGCAGCACATGCCTGGGAGAAATTGCAGGAGACCATCAATAAGCTGAAATCAGGCCAGCGCCAGCGAATTGTGATAGGTACAGGGCACCCTATGGCGACCTGTCAGGGCGCAGCTTTCGAGTACATCCTGAATGTTGCTTACGAGATTCGCAAGCGAAAACTGCAACATCTGGCCGACATCACCTGGATCACCAATGAGTATGAGTTGGGCGATTTCGGTATGGGAGGTGCGCACATTAAGCGTGGCGGATATATTACCTCTACACGGGTTTTTGCTGAAAGTTTCCTGCGCGAGAACAACATTCACTGGATCAAAAGGGCAGGGGTAGTGCGTGTTGAACCCGGACTGATTCATTACGAAACTCTTGATGGCGAGCAGAAAACCGAAGCTTTTGATTTTAGTATGCTCATCCCTGCCTTTGCCGGTGCCGGAATGAAGGCTTTCGATAAAGAAGGAACTGACATCAGTAGTAAACTGTTTGCCCCCAATGGCCTTATGAAGGTTGATGCCGACTACAACGCCAAGCCATACGAAGACTGGAGCGTGAACGACTGGCCCGAGACCTACCGCAACCCGGATTATCCGGCGATTTTTGCGCCCGGAATCGCGTTCGCACCGCCTCATGCTATATCAAAGCCGATGACCAGCAAAAGCGGTCTGAATATTTTTCCGACACCTCCGCGTACCGGAATGCCCTCAGGTGTCATGGGAAAGATTACTGCTCTCAACATCATCAATCTGGTCAACAAAGGAGAACACGAATTGAAACACAGAGCCAGTATGGGTCGTATGGGAGCGGCCTGCATTGTTTCAGCAGGCTACGGGATGACCAAAGGCGCTGCCGCTACCATGACGGTGTTCCCGATTGTGCCTGATTTCGTCAAATATCCCGAATATGGCCGAAGCATCGGCTATACCATGGGCGAAGCCGGCCTGGCTGGCCACTGGCTCAAGTGGTTCATGCACTATATGTTCCTTCACAAAGCCAAGGGCTATCCCTTCTGGTGGCTGTTACCCGAATAATCAAAATAACCATAACCATGACCAACAAACCCGTTATCCCTTATTCTGAAGAATCTTATCCGCCTGTCCCTACCAAAGGAACCCGTTTCTGGCGAAGTTTCGTTCCCTGGCAGATGGTCCGGTTTTTTGTGCTGAACATCAAAATCATCCGCATTGTGGTTGGGGGGCATTCTTAAGATGTATAACTGTTAACCGACTCGATTTTAGCCGCCGTTGTCATTGACTTTGGATATTAATGGTTTAACAAAATGCTATTGGAGGCGTAATAATAAGCCCGATTTACTGGTAGATAGGGGTCTCTAATTATTGAATACACCGGGAATTTCATTCTGAACTGCGAAACGCGTCATCGAACTCCGTTTACTGCTCGAAGAACATGCTGAAACGTTCTTTGGTAAAACCAAATCTGTTAGAGAATGCGAAAATCAGGCATTTACTATAGCTCTGAGAACAATGCGCGAAATTGCGCGCAGAATCAGGTTGACTTAATATTTAACTTTAATCAGTTTTAATCCCGATTCCAATTCAGGATTTAATCCCCTAATGTTGATGTTTCGGTTGTCCACGTAGCGATTGTTGGTGTATTTTATGGAATAGTTTCCAATTACTGGAATGTCTGGTTGTACAAATGAATTGTAATCCTTTGATATAGTATTATATATAATTGCTTTTTTTTTTGGCCTTATCTTTGTCCTTGAATACAAAAACTGAAGCATGAATTCACTGAGACTTCTTATACCTCTTATTGTTTTTGTCGTACTTATTGGTTGCAGTAAAACAAAAGACCCAACTCTGCCAGGAGCTGAAGGGATGGCCAATTTGGTGATTCCTGAAAGCTTTAATTGGTCAGCGAGTCTCAATGGCACCCTCATTGTTGGTTTCGATAATCCAAACAATGTGTCAACCGAACTGGAATTATTGATGATTGTTGATGCGCAGAATGTTGTTGTTGATCGCACCACTGTCATTAATGGCAAAGCTGAGTTTTCAGTATTGTTGCCTCAGAATAAAGATCACTTTCTGTATTTTCCTCTCACAGAGGATAAACTGAAAATTGCCGGAGTTGGCAATTACACCATGACACTTGGAAATACAATTACTAAATCTATTTCGGTAAATAAATCAGCTGAGGTTGTGAGTTGCACTTCCTGCGACAGCCCGATCATCAACACAGGAGCTGAACAGCCATTTATTCCAAGTAATTATGCGATTCGCAATGAAGTTGATGTGCCAGGCTGGAAAACCACAGCAACAGATCGTAAAATCGAATTATGGGTAGGTGGCTTCAATGGTGTTCCGGCACAGGAAGGTCGCCAGTTTTTTGAGTTGAATGCCAATCAGGTTGCCGCTTTGTATCAGGAGCTCTGTCTCGAACCAGGATCAACCATTTACTGGTCAGTTTGGCATAGAGGTCGACTGGGTGTTGATGTTGCTGAAGTGCTGATTGGCCCATCAGTGCAGGAGGCAGTTTTACAGGCCACCATGACCGATGGCAATACCGCATGGGGACATTACTCAGGCTCTTATAATGTGCCATTGGACCAAACAACTACATTTTTTGTGTTTAATTCGGTTTCATCGGCCGGTGGGAACAGAAGCATTGGCAATTTCCTCGATAACTTTGAAATCTCATGTGATTTTGATGGGGATGGAGTTATAGACCGCTGGGATGATTATCCGGATGATCCAACTGCTACCACCACATCATATTTTCCTGAAAGTGGCAAGCAGGTGTTAGCGTTCGAAGATCTTTGGCCTTATCTTGGCGACTTCGATTTTAATGATCTGGTTCTTTCCAATCGTGCCGTAATTAAAAAGAATAGCACCGGAAAGCCACTCGAAGCCAGTTTTACCATAAGTATTGATGCCATAGGTGCAAGTTACGACAATGGTTTTGCCATGATGCTTTACACAACCGGGAAACAAGCTTTTACCGGCAATATTATTCAATCGGTTTCCGGAGATGTTTCGCTCGATCCGGATAATGTGAATGGTCTTATCATAACCAATAATGTGTTTGAAACCATCAATGACCGCTACCAGAACAATGGCATTGGTGCTATGGGTGTACCAGATACTCTAAGCTTTACCATTACCTTTAATGATAACGCTGCTGATTTCATCCCCGAAATATACCTTTTCCGTACCGATGATCGTGGATTAGAAGTACACCAAAGCGGATACCCCAGAACTGCAACAGCAAACCCGGCCTATTTTTCCACAGGAAATGACGCAGGCGACTATAAAACTGCCAACGGATTGCCCTGGGCAATGGAAATTATTATTGACGGAACCTACAAATGTCCTGTTGAAAAAGTTGACATTTTGCATGCTTACCCACAGTTTGAAGGCTGGGCAACGTCGAATGGCGTAAACAATCCAACCTGGTACCTTTATCCGAATGAAGATAAAGTCGTTACGATTGAAATTGAATAGAAGAACGTAACAAAAGAATATAGCATAAAAAAAGAGGCCAGAAACTGCAAACAAATTCAAGGACTACAGAGCCTCGATTCCAACATCATTGAACCTGAGCAAGAAAATGGGTTTGAATCCGTTTTGAATCAAAAGCATTAGCCACTCCTTCATAGCCACATTCATCAGAATTGTCGGAATGAATGCATGGCGAAAAATGCTATTTTTACCAGAAATTGGATTTCCTGCGCGAACATGCCTGATTTGGATGATTCAATCTTTTTTGAAGCGATATAAAACAATTGTAGATTAACATATTTCCCGTAATAATGCATTATTCCCTATACCAATTGACCTTTGTCACTATTTTCTTCATGCTTTCCCTGTTGCTCCCAAACAGCAATATTGCTCAGGGTTTTTTATCCGTTAACGGCAAACGGATTGTTGATGCCCAAGGCAATGAGGTAATCCTGAGGGGTCATTCACCGGGTGGGTGGATGCTACAGGAGGGGTATATGCTTCAAATGGAAGCTTTTGCGAATCCACAACACCAGATCAGGGCTAAGATTGAGGAACTAATAGGTCCTGAGCAAACCGCATTGTTTTATGAAAAATGGCTCGCGAACCACTTTACCCGTGCCGATTTTGATTTACTGAAAGATATGGGGTTTAACAGCATCCGGCTACCCATGCACTACAATCTTTTCACCCTGCCCATCGAAGATGAGCCGGTAGCAGGACAGAACACCTGGCTCGAAAAGGGATTTGCCATGGTTGACACCTTGCTGGCCTGGTGCACGGAGCAAGAAATATACCTGATTCTCGACATGCACGCTGCTCCCGGTGGACAGGGAAGGGATGCTGCCATTAGTGATTATGACGCCTCAAAACCATCCCTTTGGGAAAGTGAGCTGAACAAGGACAAATTAGTGGCCCTATGGCGACAACTTGCACAACGATATGCCGATGAACCCTGGCTTGGAGGCTACGATTTGATCAATGAGCCCAACTGGAATTTTACCGGAAGTAATCCGAATGGTTGCAACGAAAATACAAATGCGCCTCTTCGTCAACTTTATGGACGGATCACCGAAGCCATCCGCGAGGTGGACACCAACCATATTATCATTATCGAAGGTAACTGCTGGGGCAACAACCACAATGGTCTTACCCCGCCCTGGGATGACAAGTTGGTGTATAGCTTTCACAAATATTGGTCTTCCAACGACCCCGGGTCTATACAATGGATGATTAATTTGCGCAATACGCACAATGTGCCAATCTGGTGCGGCGAGTCGGGCGAGAACTCCAATCACTGGTACACTGATGCGGTCAGACTGATGGAAGAAAACAATATTGGCTGGGCCTGGTGGACATGGAAAAAATTTGATTCCTTCTCAGGGATTGCTTCAGTTCAACCACCTGAAGGGTATCAGACCCTGAAAAACTACTGGCAGAACGGGGGTACACAACCCACAGCTGAATTTGCCACCGCTGTGCTTATGGAATTGGCCGAACGATTGAAACTGGAGCATTGCCTTATCAACTATCCTGTGGCCGATGCCTTGCTGCGGCAACCGGGAGAAGGCTCTGCAATGCCTTTTGCGACACACACTTTGCCCGGAATGATATTTGCCACCGACTTTGATATGGGACAGAATGGAATTGCTTATCTGGATGAGGTGTATCAAAACACTCATGTAACCACCGGCAATTATACTGCCTGGAACACCGGATGGGCTTACCGCAACGATGGGGTAGATATAGAATCCTGCAGCGATATTGAGCCTTCCAACGGATTCAATGTCGGATGGACAAGTCCGGGCGAATGGATGCAATACACGGTTGATGTGGATGAAACGGCCGGTTATAGTTTCTCGGTTCGGTATGCAAGCAACGGATCAACAATGCTCAGGATTAAGATTAATGAACATGATGTTCTCGCGCCTGTAAGCCTGCCTTCAACGGGTGGCTGGCAAAACTGGCAAACCTTCTCCTTTCCTGATATGATCATCAATTCAGGCGAAAATGTCATTAAAGTAGTTGTTTCAGCAGGGGGTGGAAATTTGAGCCATTACAGTTTTACGGATCCGAAACCTGTTTCAGAAATTCCATTCAATGCATTAATGGCCGAAACAACAGGATTGGGTGATACGATTGCGCTGGTGCTTAACTTCAGCCAAAATCAAGCCTCAAGCCTTTCGTCCTCCGACTTTAATATCCAGATAAACGGCGAGCCGGTAATGGTACATGAAGTTATTGCACCAACTCCTGATTCACGCATAATATTCATCATCTCTGAAGAGCGGATTTATTACAATGATCAGGTGAAAATCAGCTATACGGGAGCTTCAATTATTGATGAATTAAACAGACCCCTGGAGCCATTTTCCAATCTTTCGGTTCTCAACCAGACACCTTACAGGCACATTTTGCCTGGAACCGTTCAGGTAGAAGATTATTACCATCAGTATGGACTTGTTTTTGAATCGGCTGAAGATACAGGCGGTGGAAGCAATTTTGGCTATACCGATCCGGGTGATTATGCCGATTACTATGTGAAAATCAATCAGGCAGGTACCTATGAGTTCAGTTACCGCATCGCTGCCCTGGCAGCTAATGGAAAATTCAGAATACAACTTTATCATAATGATACCATGACACCTCATGGAACCTTTAGTGTGCCGGCAACAGGAGGTTGGCAATCATGGCAGACCATTAATTCTGTGATTACGCTGCCCGAAGGATACTACAAGCTAAGGGTTTATATCGTGAGTAAGGAGTTTAATATGAATTGGTTTAGAGTAGGCAACCTGATCAATTCTATTGACAGTCGCGATAATAAAGGTTTATTGATATACCCTAATCCTGCTTCTGATTACTTTATAATTTCCACAGATGGTCTGACAGAGCATTTCGGAATTGAGATTTTTAACTTCATGGGACAAAAAGTTTATTCGACTGAAGCAAGACAAACTGATTTTATCAGACTAAATGTTTCAGACTGGCCGGCCGGGCCATACATAGTTCGATTAACAACCGGAAACCACACCAGCACTTCAAAGGTTATTGTCAAAAGTCGAAGTGTTCTTTAGAAAGAATCACCGGATAAATGCAGAACAGCTACAGGGTTCATCTGGGTTGATTATTGGGCCAGATAAAAGGAAGTTTTGTTTCTTCCAAAGCAATACAAAATATGGCCTTGACAAGAAATGAATTGAGCCACTAGCTCATTGGATGAGCCATAAGGATGAATACTGAGTTTGCTCATCAATTTCAATGACAGAAGTTTAAAAGATGGGATAAAAAGGGTGGCAAATGGAATTAAAAGTCCGCGGTAAAACCTTAAACCGCAAAGGAACGCAAAGGTTTTCGCAAAGAACGCAATGATCAAGATGAACTGCGCAACTCTGTGGTAAAAAAAAATAGAACCACAATGATAGCAATGGTAAATACCCAAATACGGTCCGGTTTGCTGTGTGACGGCAAGCAGCTATATTTTTGTTCGGTATCTTTGCAAGGTATTGTTATACTAAATATCTTTTGCAGACCCTATGAAAAGGAGAACCAATAATACCACCTTACTATTCAGGCTGTCTTTCGTTTTATTGGTCTTTGTGATGTTGATCGATTCCTCGTTAATTGCCCAACAAAACGAATGGCAAACGGATTATGAGCAATCCGGCTATATGTCCACCCCGCGTTATGAAGCCACCATGAATTATTTGCTTAAGCTTGATGCTGCGAGCGACAGTATGGCCACAGGTGTTTTTGGTCATAGTGCTCAGGGCAGAAAACTGCTGTATGCCATCATTGATCGCGACGGTCTAAAGGATCCTGAAGCCATTCGCGCTGAGGGACGCATCCTGCTTCTGGTGCAGGCCTGTATCCATGCGGGCGAATCCGAAGGAAAAGATGCTATGTTAGAACTGCTCCGCGACATGCTCATCCACAAACAACATCCCGGTTTGCTGAACAATGTTAGCATACTGTTTATACCCATCTTCAATGCCGACGGCCATGAACGCTTCGGCCCCCATGGGCGTATCAACCAGAACGGCCCCAGAGAAATGGGCTGGCGCACTACTGCAGTGAACCTTAACCTGAACCGCGACTTCCTCAAGGCCGACGCTGTGGAGATGAAGGCATGGCTGCAATTCTACCACCGCTGGCAACCGGAATTTTTTATAGATACCCACACCACCAACGGGGCTGACTACCAGTATGTGCTTACCTATGCCCTTGAAACGGGGGGCAATATGACGGTGCCGCTCACCGAATGGCAGAATAAGGAGTATCTTCCTGCTATGATACAGCGCATGGAAGAAGCTGGTGTCCCTGTGTTTCCGTATGTGAGTTTCCGCAAATGGCACGATCCCCGCAGCGGCCTTATCAGCGGAGTGGCCTCTCCAATGTTTTCTCAGGGATATACTGCATTACGCAACCGGCCCGGATTGCTGGTGGAAACCCATATGTTGAAACCTTATCAACCAAGGGTTGAAGCAACTTACGACATCATCATAACAACCCTTAACATCCTGAATAAAGAAGCCAACACCCTGGCCCGACTTATTGCAGAGGCCGACAGCTACACAGCATCCGCTGATTTTCGCAGAAAAGCTTTCCCATTGAGGTTTTCCATTGACGTGACTGACAGCAGCATGGTGGACTTCAAGGGGGTGGAATACGAGCTTGTGAAAAGCACGATTACAGGAGGTGAATGGTTCAGGTATCACCGCGACAAACCGGCTACTTTTTCGCTGAGCCTGTTTGATCAGGCTGTGGTGAGTGATTCGGTGCAACTCCCTGAAGCATATGTGGTTCCTGTTGAATGGCAAGAGGCTATTGAACGACTGCGCCTTCACGGCATCCGTATGCACGAGCTTGCTTCAACAACAGAAATGGTAGCCTTTACCGACTCCTTCACTAAAGTGGAGTGGTATCAGCAGCCATATGAAGGAAGGCACAGGATCAGAAAGACTGAGTCTGTGCGCGTAAGCCGCAAGGTGCAACTGCCGGCCGGCAGTGTGCTTGTCCCTATGGATCAGCCCCTGGCACCGGTGATCGCCCATCTGCTCGAGCCGCGTGGCAATGGCAGCCTGCTTGAATGGGGTTTTTTTGATGCCATCTTTGAACAGAAAGAGTATGCCGAAAGCTATGTGATGGAGCCGCTGGCCCAAAAAATGCTCGACAGCATACCCGGACTTACTGAAGCATTTGCTGCGCAAAAAGATTCCGACCAAGCCTTTGCAGCAAGTTCATGGGCACAACTCAACTGGTTCTACCGGCAAACACCCTGGTGGGACAGCCAGTATATGATCTATCCTGTGCTTCGGTTGGAATCTATACCGGAATTGCCATAGACAGTATTTCATAAGCCTGATAATTTGCCCGTTGAAGTGTTCCAAAAACAACCGACAGGCATACTGCATTGCAGTCCGCTATTTCGTTTTTATCAGAATAAGTATCTTTACCAACGAAATAAATGATTTACAGGATTGACATCTGAACAGTACCAGTTCAGTCAAATTACTGAATGTAAAACAAGTAACACAAGTAAGCATGAAAACAATATTTTCATTTTTGTTTGTTATCCTGTTCCTTTCGCCAGGATGCAAACTGGTTGATAGATTAACCCAGTTTAACATGGATTACGATGTTTCTGTTGTAATTCCTTCAACAACAGGCATCAACCTTCCGTTTAATTTATTCACTCCAGATATCAGTTCAAACTCCGAATCTACATTTGCTGTTCATGATACACGTAAAGATCTGATAGAAGTTATAAAATTGACTAAAATGGAACTTACGCTGACAGCCCCGCCAAACGGGGATTTCGGGTTTTTAAAATCCATTGAGATTTTTATATCTGCGGATGGACTGCCAGAGGAGAAAATCGCCTGGAAATACAACATCCCGTCTGATATTGAGAAATTTTTAAAGTTAGAGACAACGAATACAGATTTGAAAGAGTATATCAAAAAGGACGAATTCACTTTGAGGTTCGGCACGGTTACAGATGAAGTTTTAACCTCTGACCACAAAATTGATGTTCATTCAGTCTTTTTTGTTGACGCAAAGATATTGGGTCAATAGATTTACTTAACGCACTTCTGTCAGGGATTGGCACAATATATTGGCACCAGATATTGCATGGAAGTTCAACGTTAAGGCTAAAATCTGACGATTAACAACATCATTTTTACCATAAACATATCATCGTGAAACCGGAAATACTGGCATATAACAACGAACAACCGACAATTGGTCAGGATATTTGTAACCTGCTTGCTGCAACTATTGAAAGCGAACTCATTGAAGCGGAAAGTAAGATCTGGCATGCCCATCCCGTTTGGTTCTTAAACGGCAATCCGATTGTTGGCTACAGCAAACAACGTGCCGGCTGGAGGTTGATGTTCTGGAGCGGGTCAGATTTTGAAGAAGATAAACTGAATGTGAAAGGCGGGAAATTCAAAGATGCCTCCATTTTTTACACTAAGGTTGATGATATCGAAATGGAAGACTTAAAACGTTGGCTGAAGAAATCAATTGACATTCAGTGGGACTATAAAAACATCTTAAAAAGAAAGGGTAGGTTAGAGCGCCTAACAAAGTCATAAATTTAAACAGAGAATCAATAATGAACATGATAACCAAACAGGATGAGCAAATTGCCCGGCTTACATTTGCCTCGGTATATCCTATGTATGTGGCCAAAGTTGAAAAGAAAGGCCGCACCCAAACTGAATTGAACCAGGTAATAGAGTGGTTAACAGGATTTAAGTTTATCGATCTTCAAAAGCTTATAGATGAGAAAGTAAGTTTTGATGTTTTTTTTCAGCGTGCTGCGCTGCATCCAAATGCACATCTCATAACCGGAGTAATCTGTGGTTACAGGGTAGAAGATATTACCAATCCACTGACGCAGAAGGTCCGCTATCTGGACAAACTTGTTGACGAATTGGCGAAGGGACGGAAGATGGAAAAGATTCTGCGCAAATAATCAGATTCATAGCGCCTTTATGCTGATCTAAAATTGCTTCGATATTAGCCGCAAAGGACACAAAGAAGGCCAAGAGGACACAGGGAAATCCATAATGTCCTTACAATAATGAAACGAATGATCCCATTGGGCACTTTGTGGTTAGTCATGAATTACTTTCAATTCGATTCTCTCTGAATTTCCGGTATCACTGAACTTTTCAGCCTGCCTTATTCACCATTGAGACCCAAAACAGTCATTATCTTTGATTTCAGAGTGCATGGGCCGGAATTTCTCCGGTAAGGCTTTTGAAGAAAGCTATCAGAGTATTGATCTGCTCGTCAGTGAGTTCCTTACCTAACTGGGTAAAAGCCATGATTCTGATAGCTTCTTCCAGACTTTCGACACTGCCATCGTGAAAATATGGTGCAGTTTTTTCGATATTCCTGAGCGAAGGACTTTTAAAAACATGCTGATCTGCTTCATTTCCGGTAACTTCGGCTTTACCCAGGTCTTTGATTTCCGACCCCGTAAATTCCCAGTAAGGACCATGAACAAGACCAAAGCGCTGCATCATATTTCCACCCAGCCCGGGACCGATATGGCAAGCGATACAACCAGTTTCAATAAACAGACTGAGTCCTTCCTTCTGCTGGTTGTCGAGTTGATCAACGGCACCACTCAGAAAAGCATCAAAGGCAGCCGGTGTCGCAAGAGTGGCTTCAAACTCGGCGATGGCAAGGGCGAAATGATCGAAAGTCACCTGATCCTGCGACTCAGGAAAAGCCTGAGCAAACATTTGGTTGTACTCATCCGACTTCTTAATGATCGACACCACATCCTCGGGTTTTTGAAGACCCATCTCAACAGGGTTTAATACCGGCCCTTTGGCCTGATCTGCCAGGTCAGGGGAACGTCCATCCCAGAACTGTGCTACATGGAAATAGGCATTGAAGGTTGTAGGGCTGTTTCGTGTGCCGCGTGTACCATCATGTCCCGGAGAGGTGCGCTCATTGTCCACTCCATAATTATGAATCGGGTGGCAGGTGTTGCAACTCATGGTGCCATTTGCTGAGAAAGATTCATCATAATAAAGTTTCTTTCCCAATAGGGCAAGTGGAGTATTCGGATCAGCAGCCTGAGGAAGTGTGGCAAAATAGCGGTTAGCTGTTGCCAGCAGCAATGAATCTGCTTCTGAATATTTTTTCTGTTCGACAGTGCTTTGTTGGTTACTGCATGATGACAACAACAAGGCTGCAAGCAAGAGGACAAATAAATGCTTCATTACGTATTGATTTGGTTTGTTGCATACAAATATAGAAAGAATCATCTGATAAACTGAACGTTTTCGTTTTTAACAGTTAATGAAAACAAAAGATTTCAATGCTTCAACTGAAAGTCAGCAAAACAATCAGACGAAATCATCCAAAAAATAACTTCTTTTGGCGCAGTATGGCTTTTAGGTTGCACATGCCTGATGCTACTGGTATATTTTGCTCGATCAATATCATGGCTTTGCCGAATTCGTTGTTGTAGTCATTGATTGTTCTGGCAACCGCCTGAAGATTTGTGCCTGAAAGACCTGCAAAAGGTTCATCGAGTACAATGATTATTGGTTTTGAAGCCAGAGTAATTGCCAGAGCGAGCTGTGCGCGCTCACCTCCGCTATAGTTACCTGCTTTTCCCCGAAACGTTTGCTGACTGAGCAATGGCAGTCGATCGGTTAGCCAGGGCAACATCTCCGACAGCAGAGCTTTTCCACCTGAATCGGTGGCAATACGGATATTTTCTTCGCCTGTTAGTCTCGGAAAAACTTCAGCACCCTGCATAAAAATCCCCATACTGGTTTGCTGGCGTTTCCAGTGAGGAATTGCATGCAGGGCTGTTGATCCAACCGTGAGTATGCCTGTGCACCAGGGTAACTCGCCGGCAATAGCACGCACCAAACTTGTTTTTCCACTGCCATTTTCGCCGGAGATCAACAACTTGTCACCTTCTTCAAGTCTGAAACTGAGATCATCGATCACAGGCTGACCCTTTATATATCCACCGCTAATGAGTTCTGCTTTCAGCATCCCTGTTCGGATTTGTACATAAAAATAATGTCTTCAGTCGTGCCCGATTCCCTGATTTTGCCTTCCGAGAGATAATGGCACGTTCCAGGCACCATTGACACAAAATCGAGGTTATGTTCGATAAGAAGCACCGTTTTTTGTTCGCTCAGCAACATGCGCAGTGCTTCAGCAATTTCAGGAAGCTGATCGTGGTGTATGCCTGAGCAGGGTTCGTCGAGCAGGAGCAGTTCAGCTTCGGAAACATATAGCATGGCAAATGCCAGCAGACGCTGACTGGCAGCTGAAAGGGATGCTGCCTTGCGGTTTCTTGATTGCGCATAGTCCATTCCGGTATTGGCCAAAAAATCAGCGGCTTTGCTGATGATCTTTTTCTTTTCGATTGCTATGTGCTTCGTTTTATCGAACAGATTTCCGAATGCATAAACAGGCTTTTGGGCCATCAAGATGTTTTCTTCCACATTCAGGTTGCCAAACACACTGGTTCCCTGGAGCAAGCGACCTATGCCTGCACGGGCCCTGCGGGATGCATCAAGACGCAGAAGGTTGACAGGTTTCCTGCCTGCAGGATAGAACATGATTTCGCCACGCCTGCATTCTTCGAATCCACTGATGATGTTAAAAAGGGTCGTTTTTCCGGCTCCGTTGCTTCCCAGAATAGTATTCAATTGACCGCGTTCAACGATCAGATGAAGACTACTGAGCACCTCTGCCCGCTGCATATTCATCCCTTTGCGGCTGATTGCAAAGTGTTTCGACAAATTACTGATATGCAAAACAGGATTATTCATTATTGTTTGTCTGATTTTGTTTTTTGCGTCTCCACGAAATGAAAAACATCAGACCAACAAGCACTGCTCCGAAGATGATCTGCCGCAAAGATGCCCCCTGTGCCGCCGGTAATCCTGCAAACCGAAGTACCTCGGGCAACAGGGTAATGATGAGTGCTCCGGCTAATGCACCCCTGAGGCGCGTCAGACTCCCCAGCATCACGCCGGTTAAGATCAATATCGATTTATCAAGATTAAAAGCATGTGGATCTAAATAATTCATATAAACAGCATACAATCCCGAACCCAGTGCTGTGGTGGCTGCCGAAAATGAAATCAGCTGGGATTTTATTTTGATCACACTTCTGCCGCTGGCTTTATACAAGAGCTCATTGTCGCTCATTGCCCTGATGTTTCTGCCAAAATCAGAACGGAGTAAACGGTAGTAAAGCATGAAGACAAGTGCTGTTATGAAAACAGAAAGGGAAAGAATGAAGTAGGGTTGGGATTCATCAGAAAGTCCTGGCCATCGAGGAGATGGTATTCCCCCCAGTCCGTCAGATCCACCTGTAACAGAACTTAAATTGTAGGTAAGCTGAAAAATGATAAATTGAAAACCCAGTGTTGTGAGCACAAAATAATCCCCTTTTAGACGGGCTGAAGGCCATGCGATTAACAGTCCGATCAGTGCGTTACCGGCAATGGCAATCATTATGGCAGGAACAAAAGGAATTTGTAACCTTATCATGCTGAGAGCCATAAAGTAAGCACCTGCTCCAAAGATTGCCCCCTGACCCAGCGAAATTAGTTTTGCGTGCCCGATCACCAACTGAGCCGACACGATCAGTATGGCGTAAATATTTAGAATTATTGCCGTATGCACAAAATATTCCATTGCTCAGGCCTCCCTTCTTGCCAAACCTGTGAGTCCATCCGGTTTCACCAGCATTAAAATGATCAGCACGGCAAAACTTATCGAGAGTATCCATTCCGATCCTGCCAGAAAGACAACTGCCGACTGCAGTATCCCAAGAAACAAACCTCCGGCTACAGCACCTGAAATCCTTCCCGATCCTCCTGCCACCACAGCAATAAAGGCGTTTATAAATACGTGAACCCCGGTAAACGGGCTGATGCCAAGATCATTGGTGCTTAAACCGGCACTTAGCCCGGCGATGCCGCCCGAAAGCAGAAACAAAATCCCTGTCAGATAAAAGTTGTTGATTCCAAGCCTCCCCAAAAGCCTCGGATTATCCCTGAATGCACGCAGCCTGAGTCCGAAACGGGTTGTTGAAGTGATCAGCAGGAATACAGTAATCACGATTATGTTGACAATTAACTGCAGATATCTCGCCGGCAGTGTCTTGCCTAAAGCAGAAGACGGCAGTTTGGGATCGTCGCCCATTATCAGACTAATCAGGTATATGATAATCATCATAATGCCAACGGAAGCTACCATTAATTCGTTATGCTCAGCACCTGAGTTGGTTAGGGGTTTGTAAATGATAAGCCACAGGAACAGGCTTAGCAAGGCAGGAAACAAAGTGGCGATAAACAGTGAGGATGCAAGGTCAAATTGCTGTCCAACTGAAAGATACCAGAATAGGTATCCCCCTGATGCATAAAGAGCAGCAAAAGTAATGTGAAAGATACGGGTAGTGTGATACACCAGACTGAAACCCAGAGCTACAAGTGCTATGGCACTGCCCGAAACAAGTCCGTTGATCAGAATTTGAATCAATAATTCCTGCACTGCGGTTAATTAAACATGCAAAAATACGACGGAATATGACATGACAGGTATAGCCAAGGACAGGCAATGCATGATTCTGAATCGTTATGGTTCGCAGAAAAACTACTAATTTTGAGAAATCATATGCACAGAAATAAAATCAGATCAAATGTCAGACTATATATTATCGGTCAAACCACTTGGATTCACATGGCCGGTGCTCAATCCATTTATATTTTGTGCTCATCACCGCGACCGATATCCTGTGGGTAATGGAATGATGGCTCCAAATGCCTCACTCAAAGGGCGTCAGATAGGACAGGATTTTGATGCCAGACTTCCATGGAGGATGTATCATGGTCATCGGATACCCGGATTTCCTGCTCATCCGCATAGGGGTTTCGAGACGATTACTATTGTGACTGAGGGTTTGGTTGATCATTCTGATTCGCACGGACAGGCAGGGCGCTATGGACGCGGAGATGTTCAGTGGATGACTGCCGGGTCAGGACTCCAACACAGCGAGATGTTTCCGTTGCTGAACGCTATAGAAGAAAACCCGCTGGAACTTTTTCAGGTTTGGCTCAATCTTCCGTCGGCCTCCAAAATGGCTGAGCCTTGTTTTAAAATGCTTTGGGCCGAAGAAATACCGGTAATTGAAATAGAAGGTAATGACGGTGCCAAAACTACCATTGACCTGATTGCCGGACGTTGGAACGGTGCCTTAGCTCCGGATCCGGCGCCTGATTCATGGGCAGCTGACCCTCACAACGAAGTTAATATCTGGAATATACACATGGGTGCAAACACAAAGCTGAACATTCCGGCATCAGAAAAGAATGTAAGCCGTGTGCTGTATTTTTACCGCGGACAATCCTTGCAAGTTGATAACGAATCCTTTGAATCAGGTCATGCGATTGAACTGAAGGCAGATGTAGAAATTGTAATTTCAGGAGGGACCGGACCGAGCCATGTGTTAATGCTTCAGGGACGGATGATAAACGAAACAGTGTATCAATATGGACCGTTTGTGATGAACAGCCCCATCGAGATACAACAGGCGTATATTGATTTTCAGAAAGATGGTTTTGGCGGATGGCCCTGGCCTGAGTATGATCATGTGCACCCTGCAGACAGGGGAAGGTTTGCACGGTACAGGGACGGAAGGGAAGAAGTAAGATAGTTTTTGAATGATTTAGAGATTCAACAACAGCAATATGTGGAATTATGCTTTAAAGAAAGCCTGCTAATAAATGTCTTGTATATCTTTGTATCCACAATTATTGTGAACTATTATTGACAAAAATTTGAATATCATGAGGTTGATTTTAATATTCGTTGGGCTGATGTTGCTGTCTGTGTCAGTTCATGCCCAATCTGGTAAGAAGCGCAAGTCGGAGGCTGAGGCCATCAAAGCTGATGCCTATGCGATCACAGAATGCAGGTGCAAGGCCGGGGCAGCAAGAATAATCGCTGGCGAAACGGGTAATCAGGCCAGAGTGAACGAATCTGCCGAATTTCATCGTCATCTCGACATTATGGAAGCCCGTCTGGCAAAAAAGTATGAGTCTGACGCGGGAAAAAAGGTTAAGTACGAAAAATTTCAGGAAGAAGCCAGACAGAGACTGACCAGTTGCCAGAAAATGCTCAATGTCCGTAGAGGAGGCGATGGAGAGCGAAAGCCAGGTCAGCAAGGCCGTCCGGCAGGTCGCAAACCTCAGCAAAAACCAAATAAATAATCAAACACACGATCATTATGATGAAATCATTGGTAAGTTCATTATTTCTGGCAGGAATGCTGATTATAACTGCATGCAGCTCGCCTGAGAAAAAGTTGGAAAAACAAATGCGCAAGGATGCAAAGCAAATGGTAGAGGTAAGTTGTAAAGCCCGAGGCAGAATGCTTGAATTACTCAGGGAAGGTACCCAGCAGGTAAACAGCGACTCATTGTACGTTCAGTTGCGTCGTGAGCAACAACAACTATCAGCGTCCATGAACGAAAAATACGGGATGAACGAAGAGCAGCGCAAGCTTTTTGGAGAGATTCTGAAGGAAGAACGTCAGAATTCGAAAACCTGTACAGAAGTCAGAGAAAAATATGGCCTTGACGAGGTTCCGGGCGACCAGAAACAGGCTGAATAAATTCTGAAGTCAGATCTATAATCTTACGAACTTCATCAGGGTCGGTCTCAAATCTGACTAACTCGTTCTTCAGTTTTGAAAATGTATGGGGCACAAGATTACCTTGAATGACTCTGCGTGCTGAAAGATGACATTCTTTTACTCCGGTATGTCTCAATAAGCTTATAATATTCCCTGAATTGATTCCGCTTCCGGCCATAATTTTGATCTTGTTTCCAAAGTTTTGTTGCATCTGCGCAATGAAATCATAACCTTCCATTGCCGTTGGTTGTCTCCCTGATGTAAGGATGCGTTCAATGCCTCTTTCAATCAGTTTTTCTGTTAGTGAGAAAGGGTTGTCAGCCACATCAAATGCTCGGTGAAAAGTTACGCTCATGTTACCGGCGACTTCAAGCAACTGATCCAAAACTGTGGTGTCGAGTGCTCCATCAGGTTGCAATGCACCGATAACTATGCCTTCGAAGCCGAGTGACTGAACAAACGCGATATCCCTGCGCATGACCTCAACACAAGCTTCATCATAGCAATAATCGCCGTTTCGGGGCCTGATGAGCACGTGAACCGGAATATTCAGCCTTTCTCTTGCCAGCGAAAGTATGCCGGCCGATGGTGTCAGGCCACCGGTTTCGAGACTTTCGCATAACTCAATCCTGTGCGCCCCTGCATTTTGGGCATGAACGGCAGAAGCAATTGAGTTGGCACATATTTCAATTGTAATCATGGCTTAAATGTACAAGGTTTGCTTGAACATTTCGAACAGTGCGGTTTTTTTTTATGGTTTCTTGTCTATGTGGTGATTGCTTACCTTTGTCAAACGAATGATAGCTATCAGAATCAGATGATATATCCGTCACATTTTGAAGACAAAATTGGTTTTACCGGAATACGGCTCCTGATCGAAGATGCCTGCCAGACCTCTATGGGAACTGAGCATGCAAAAGAGATTGTGTTTTCTGCCCAACCTGCAGTAATTAACAGGAGTCTGGATGAAACTATTTCATTCGTAATACTCATTCAAAGCGGCCATCCGTTGAACCTTCGTGATGTTTCTGACCTCAGGGACGAATTGGCGCGCATCAGGGTTCAGGGAACAGTAATCGAGTTGGAAGCCTTGTACGAATTGAAGATTAGCCTGAAGGTTTTCGTTCCGTTTCTGCGCTTTTTAAGAATCGAAGCCAAAGAACAGTATGGCCCGCTGCTTGAAATGTGTTCGGGTATTGAATTGTCTCCCTCCCTGATAAAGGAAGTGGAACGGCTTACGGATGACAAGGGTCAGGTGCCCGATAGCGCCAGTCCGAAACTGGCCGAAATACGTAAGGAAATCAGGCGCAGGCAATCCGGGGTCGAAAAACGGATCAGGCAGATGCTGGGCGAAGCCAAACAACAGGGCTGGGCCGATGCTGAGGTCGATATTACTATCCGTAATGGCCGAATGGTGATTCCGGTAAAGGCATCTGACAAAAGGAGGCTCAGAGGTTTCATCCATGATGAAAGCTCAAGCGGACAAACCGTATATATAGAGCCTGCAGAGATTTTCGATACCAATAACGAGATCAGGGAACTTGAATATGCTGAGAAACGTGAAATACTGCGTATTCTGACGACTTTTACCTCATTCGTCAGGCCTCATTTGCCCCTTTTGTCTGATGTTTGGCATTTGATTGGAAAACTGGATGCGACACAGGCCAAAGCCAGGCTCACTTTGAAAATCAATGCAGTGAAACCGAACATAGATAATTTGCCGGTAATCGACTGGATTGGAGCCATGCACCCGTTGCTGTACCTTACCCTTCTGGAGCAGCGCAAAAGCATTGTGCCGCTCGATATTTCACTCAGCAGAGATGCGCGCATACTCGTGATTTCAGGGCCCAATGCCGGAGGCAAGTCGGTGTGCCTGAAAACCATCGGCTTGCTTCAATACATGGTGCAGTGTGGCCTCCCGGTTCCCATGAAACAGAATTCCGTGTGTGGTATTTTCGAGCGTATCTTTATCGATATAGGCGATGAACAGTCGCTCGAGAATGATCTGAGTACTTACAGCTCGCATCTGATAAACATGAAGTATTTCATTGGTCACACTTCGCCTTCCACACTCTTTCTGATTGATGAATTTGGAACAGGCACCGAGCCTCAGCTGGGAGGAGCCATTGCCGAAGCTGTTCTCGATACACTCAACCATAAGCAGGCATTCGGAGTGGTCACCACTCATTATGCCAACCTGAAGCTGATGGCCGACAGAAATCCGGGAATCATCAATGGAGCCATGTTGTTTGACTCAAACAGGTTGCAGCCGCTTTACCTGCTTCAGACCGGCCGGCCGGGCAGTTCGTTTGCATTCGAGATTGCCCGTAAGATTGGGTTTCCTGAAGATGTTTTATCGAAAGCTGCTGATATTACCGGACAATCGCAACTCAACTTCGATATGCAGTTGCAACAACTTGAGGTCGATAAAAAGGAGGTAGCACGCAAACAAACTGAACTCCGACTGGCTGATATACTGCTCAACGAAGTGATTGAGAAGTACAAGAGGTTGCTCCGACAACTTGAAGACAGACGAAAAATACTGCTCAGCGAAGCCGGTCGCGAGGCACAAGACCTGCTCGACAAGGCGAACAGACAAATAGAACATACGATCAAAGAAATCAGAGAGTCACAAGCCGAAAAGGAAAAAACAAAACAGTTGCGGGAAACATTACAGCAGTCGAAATCAGAACTTGTCAAACAGGCAGATGATTTAGTAAAGCAACCTTTTGTAGTTGATGACCAGAAAACGGAACAACCCGGCGACCTGAAACCAGGCGATCTTGTCGGTATCGACGAACTGGAAGTGAGCGGTGAATTGCTTTCAATCTCCGAACATGAAGCAGTGATCAGTTTTCATTCGGTTAAACTGAGAACCTCTCCTGAGAAACTCAGAAAACTGAGCAGGGCCGAGCACAGGAAAACCCTTGCCGTCCAACGTTCGGGCGGGAAGTTATCGGTAATGGACGATGTGAACGAGAAGTCGGCAAATTTTCAGCTTACCATTGATGTTCGCGGTAAAAGAGCCGAGGAAACCATTGAAATGGTTGCCAAATATCTCGATGAGGCTCTGTTGATCAGCATGAAAGAAGTCAGCATACTTCATGGAAAAGGAAACGGAATACTCAGAAAAGTCGTCAGAGAATATCTTTCAAAACAGAAAACCGTTGCTTCTTTTGAAGATGCTCCTGTTGAAGCCGGTGGGAACGGAATCACCAGGGTAAAATTAAAATAAAGCCTCAGCCATACACTAGTTTTCTATTACCTTTAAAAATTCTTCAAGGCTCATGACCCGCGCATAGGTTCTGTTAAGCGTGGCTAATGTACTCAGATGTACGTTTTCGGCACTGACCGTTTTCCCGTTAATTGTGAGGTCGCGTGTGGCACAGGCATCGGAAATCACTGTGCAGGCAAAACCTAGGTCTTTTGCAGCCCGCACGGCAGCCTCAACACACATATGTGTCTGCATGCCGGCCACCACAAGTTCTCTTTTCTCGTGATGGCGCAAAAAGTATTCCAGGTCGGTATTAATAAACGCATTGACTTCCTTTTTTGTGATCACTTTTTCATGGCTAAGCGGGCTAACCGCTTTGTGTATATCACCACCGGGAGAAAAGTCATGCTTTACATGGATTATCAAGCCATTGTTTTTTCTGAAATGATCAAGCAATATTGCCGCCCTGCCAACTGCCTCATCAGCCTCTGAAAGGGGGCTTACTCCTCCCTCGAAATAGAATTCCTGAAGATCAATCAGCAACAATGCCCTTTCCTGAGTATCTGACTGTGAAAACAACGGCTGCCAAAAGATTAGCAATGCAACCACCATAAATAACTTATAAGTTTTCATTATGACTGTACGTGTTAATTTTAAAACAGATTCGGCTTCAAAGGTAGATTTAAGATCTGTGTAAAATGATCAGGATTCCATATTTTTGGAGACAGAAACATCCTTAGTGAGATGAAACAACCAAAAACAAAAACTTTCCGGCGTTCAGCACGAAAACTTGGCAAAGCAGGTAGTTCGGCAAAAACGGGTTTGGCACCCGGAAGTCTGGTGCATATCGGACAGATAAAAGTCAGCGAAGTATGGGCTGATTTGATCGAATATGACAGGCATGGTTATCAGATAACATCAAAAATTGATGTCAACAACCTAAAAATCAATAAAGAGAGAAACACATGGTTGCGTATCACAGGATTACACGACGAACAGATCATTGCTATGCTCGGCAAACATTTGGGTATTGACGCACTGGTACTTGAAGATATAGTGAACACAGGACAGCGACCCAAATCGGAGGCAACAGCCGACATGATCTTTCTGACACTTAAAACCATGCATCAGGAAGAAAAGGGGAGCGAAATTAACTCAGATCAAATAAGCCTGATCCTGAAAAAGAATCTGCTGATCAGTTTTCATGAAAGCGATCTTCGCATATTTGATCCGCTGTTTAGTCGTTTTGAAAATCCTGAGGGACGATTACGTACACTGAATACCGACTATCTTTTTTATGCCATAACAGACCTGATTGTCGATCAGTATTTCAAGGTGATAGAACAATTGGGTGAATCCATTGATCAGCTTGAGGATGGCATGAGTGCCCTGCCGGACAAAATTGTGGCCGATACGATACATTTCATCCGAAAAGACCTGCTTTTTATCAGAAAATGCATTTATCCCCTTCGTGATGCTATGCTCCAAATGCTAAGAGATGACCATCCCTTGATTCAAAGAGACAACTTGCGCTATTTTGGTGATGTAGCCGACCACCTGATGCAGATGATCGATATTACGGAAACATACCGTGAACTGAACAGCGGCATCAGGGATGTGTTTTATTCGGCACAAAGCAATCGAATGAATCAGATTATGAAGGTATTAACAATAATCGGTACTATTTTTATACCACTTACATTCATCGTTGGGGTATATGGGATGAATTTTGTCCATATGCCCGAACTTAAATGGAGGTATGGTTATGCTGCTATTTGGCTGTTGATGGCAGCTGTAGCGCTAGTGATGCTGCTGATGTTCAAAAAGAGGAGGTGGTTGTAAACGTTCGTCAGTATGCAGCTCTTGCTTGTTTAGGGTTTTTTAAACCCTTCTGGTTTATTGGATACCTTTACCTTACCTTTGTATCATCAAATCTGCTGCAATGAACTATGTTATCTGGGCTGTGTTAGCGGCCATGCTTGCCTATCTGATAATCAACACCGTCCGTCGCTACAGGCAACTGAAGAATTTTAACCCTGCTGACGAAAGCAGTAAATTGCGCACTTTAACCGATGATACTTTTGACAAAGGCGTAGCAAAAGGTATTGTGCTTGTTGACTTCTGGGCTGCATGGTGTGCGCCCTGTCGCATGATGGCACCAGTGCTCAGCGAGATGGCCGAAGAACTCGACGGGAAAGCAGTTATTGCCAAAATCGATGTGGATGCCAACAAAAAAATGGCTGCACTGTATGGCATACGTTCCATTCCAACATTGATACTTTTCAAAGAAGGCAAACAAGTGAACAAGTTTACAGGTGTTAAAAGCAAACAGGCCCTGCTAAAGGCAATCCGGGAGCATTTATAGTGCCATGAAAAAGAAAACTTTTCGAAAGTTGAATGCGAAAGCAGTGAAACCAAAACTTGTTTTGGGTTTGTTTTCAGTTTGGAGTATTGCCGGAATGCTGCTGGGAGGTCTGGGAGGTTTTGTGTATTACCGCACTATCGGCTGCCATTTCGAGAAATGTGCATTTGTCTCCAATCCCTATCTGAGCATCCTCTGGGGGGCTTTACTGGCACTCATCATTGCCGAGGTTATCAGGATAATCACGATAACCGATGAATCTTAAACCATATCGCATGGTATTGACCGTATTGTACGATGATCTCCCAAAATGTACTCTGTGATGGCGCAGAATGCACGCATCTTGGTATTGGCCGACCCGCTCGACAACCAGCATGCCGGTATACATGTGTACACCCGTGAATGGCTCAGGGCACTCGATAATATTCAGTCCGGCAATAAATACTATGTTGCAAGGCTAAACAAAACAAATGAGTTCAAAAATATCACTGAAATTGTGCTCCCCATGCCTGAGCTACTTTTCGGTGGAAGGGCCAGCAGACTTTTTTTTCAATTGCCTGCGCTGGCCAGAGAAATTGGGGCAGATATTGTTGTTGAACCGGCGCATTTCGGACCATTCATGCTTCCGGCACACATAAAAAGGGTGACCGTGATCCACGACCTGACTCCAGTGAAGTTTCCGCACTGGCATCGCTTTCACAGTCAGATGGCCCAACGGCTGCTACTGAAATCAATACTCCGTAAAGCTTCCCTGATCGTCACAAATTCAAAGGCCACCTCGGCTGACCTGATCGAATATGCCAATGTAGCTCCGAATCGAGTAGCGATGGTATATCCGGGGGTTACTCCTTTCCTGAAAGTTGAAGCCGAACCCAGGATATTGCTGAATTACGGCATTGACAGGCCCTATTTCTTTTTTGCCGGGACAATTGAGCCCCGAAAAAACCTGAGGGGATTGCTCCGTGCCTATCAGTTGTTCCGGGAACAAACGAATCTTGACCACCAGCTTGTACTTACTGGTGCAAAAGGATGGAAATCAGGTTCTTTTTTCGATGGTTTGAGCACACATCCGTTTCAGAAAGATATTATCCTGACTGGCTATGTTCCGGCCGAACACCTGCAACTTCTGTATGCTGGCGCACTGGCATTTGTGTTTCCGAGTTTTTATGAAGGTTTTGGTTTTCCGGTTGTCGAGGCCATGAAATGTGGTTGTCCTGTGTTGTGCAGCAATGCCGGAAGCCTTCCCGAAGCAGGAGGGCCCGCAGCTTTGTATTTTGATCCGGCCGACCACGATCTCCTTGCCCGATTAATGAAGCATATTGCTGAGGATGAAAGTTCCCGCTCCGAACTTATTGAAAAAGGATTTTCGCATGCAGAAAGATTCAACTGGGAAAATATGGCCCATATGATGGACGAACATTTTACAATGCTATTTTCTGGTCAATGAAGATTGTATTTGCTGTAGAACATTTCAGACCCTATGTGGGTGGTGTGGAGCAGCTCTTTGGCAGCCTGGCCGACGCTCTTGTTGCTCAAGGCCATGAGGTTGTTGTCGTTACATCGCGCTACAGACCTGATCTTCACAAAATTGAAATATCAGGAAAATTAAAGATTCTTCGAACCGGCAGAAACAGATTCTGGTTCACCTTTTTAAGTGTGTTTTCCTTGTTGCGCGAAGCGAAGCATACCGATCTCGTACATACCACTTCGTACAACGCTGCTTTGCCGGCCTGGCTTGCCGCAAGGCTGTGCAGGAAACCGGTGGTGGTTACTTTTCATGAATTCTGGGGTAAGTTTTGGTTTACGCTGCCATACATGAATTTTTTTCAACGCCCTTTGTTTTATCTGTTTGAGCAATTTCTTATCAGGTTAAATTTCAATGTTTTTGTTGGAGTGTCGAACCATACAACCACCATGCTCCTCAGAAATACCAGAAAAGAAGTTGTCCGGATTTATAACGGACTTAACTATAATGAGTTTGCGGAAAGAAGTAGAATTAAGACGAACCCTGCATTTACTTTTGCTTTTTTCGGACGAGCAGGAAGTTCCAAAGGCCTTGATATGCTGTTGCCAGCCGCTGAGGAGTATATGGATTTGGATTCTGAAGCGCGTTTCTGTCTGATTGTCCCGCGTCATAATACCGATGCTTTCATACACACTGAAAGAATGATCAACTCATTCAGGCATAAAGAGCGACTGGAGGTTTTTCACCATCTTGACCGATCAGCAGTGTTCGAAAAGATTCAGCAGGCGGATTGTGTTGTTATCCCAAGCTATAATGAAGGGTTTTGTTTTGCCGCAGCCGAAGCCGTTGCACTCGGTATTCCGGTGATTAGTTCTGGCAGAGGAGCTTTGCCCGAAGTGGTTAGCGGAAAATTCATTCACCTTAGCTCGCTGGGTATTCCGCAGTTGGTTGATGCCCTGCATAGGGCAAAGCAGGGTATGTGGCAGGAAAAGCCAAATGTTCAGTTTCATTTGGATGATACGGTTAAGGAGTATCTTGAGTTATACAAACAAACGATATTAATCAAGCCCTGAAGTTCACAATGGCAAGCACATTTTGCAATGAGTCTTCAGGTGAACATAACAACATATCAAAGAAGTAGTCACAGATAAAAGTGAACGTCAAATGTTTTGCAGACCTTATCGCATAAATATCTGCCCCGATCTGTAAACAATTTATCATTTTGGCTGTATAACCTCAGCTATTAAACATGCCGCGTTATCTTTACCTGTTTATTTTAAGAGTCGCGGTATAAAAAGCTTTAACGGCTGTATTAAGAGAATTAAGGTGTTTTGGAGGAAAGAATGCAATGAGAATGTCTATCCGATTTGACCAGTGGATCAGTGAATTATACGTTTTAGGGATTATAATACTGCTTCTTTTGCCTTATGCAGGTGTATTCGCACAGAAGACAGCAGTTGAAGTTGAATTACGTCCACGAACAGATTACATTGAAAAAGTTGACACGCTTTTGAATATTAAATTGGATGGTCATACGGAATATACACGTTTTGAAGTGGTTGGAAATGGCTTTCTTTACGACATACGACCAAACATCAGTATTAGTACCAGAATGTCCTTGAGCTATAGGTTCATTTCAATTGGTTTGGGATATAAACCGTCATTCATCCCCGGAAACAATGATACCAAGATGCAGGGCAAAACGAGTGCCATTGGTTTTGGTATTACACTTCAGCCCGGACACTGGTATCAGGATGTGCAGTTTAATTATGTTAAGGGCTACTATCTGCATAACACAATAGATTACGATCAGAATTGGGTTGAGGGCAAAGATGCCTATATAACATTCCCTGAATTAAAAACAGCATCTATAAAAGGAGCAACAGGTTACAAACTGAACAAAAACCTTTCATTGAAGGCAGCAAGCAGCAAGACAGAGATGCAGTTGCGGAGTGCCGGAAGTTTCCTTCCCTTTTTATTTTATGAATACTACGAAACGGACAACATAAAGGCCGGACAAACTCATTTCTCAGGGCAGCGATCAACTAATTTCGACATTGTTCTGTCCCCCAGCTATGCACATGCTTTTGTTTTTAGACATGGATTTTACACTTTTTTCGGTCTGTTTCCCGGAATCGGCCTGCAATACACCAAACTAAGGACCTATCAGGATGGAATTGAGTATCCTGCACATTCTTCTAATGTATTGTTCCGACTACTGGAACGTGCTGCAATTGGATATAACTCACGAAAGTTTTTTGCAGGGGCCGAACTTACAATGTCCCAATCATCGAAAAAGCAACACAGCACTTCAGTAACAACAAACGCGAATTACGCTTATTTCAGGATTTTTGCAGGCTATCGCTTTGATGCTTTCAACTTATTAAAAAAGGAAACAGAAGTTGTCAAAAGCCTTGCACCTCCAATAATACAAGATATGCTTGAATAAAAGGATAATAGGAAAAACGCCATTGTTCTTTTGATAGAAAAATGGCGTTTTATAGATGAATCAAACCTGTGAATCCTGATAACCTCCATGTCCGGTCAGGCCAATAAGCCTGAATGGCAATACATTTATTTTTTAACTTCTACAGTCTGAACATTGATAGTGACAATGCCAGTAAAAGCTGAGATTACATAATCAATGAATTTAACCTGCACCTTAATGGTGTAATCAGAGGCACCTCCGGCCATTTGTTTGGAATCTACATTGTTGATCGGAATCAGGCCAAAAAGAGCGTACCATTGTTTTTCAGCAACAGTAACACCTGTTTTAGCACCTGAGCCAACTGTGTGAATGGTAGTCATACATGACGACAATGCAACAGCAAGAGATAAAGCTACAAACAAGAATTTGATTTTTTTGGCTAAGGTCTAATAATAACAGCAAAATGTTTATATTTGCTTCATGAAACAAATCACAGAAATCAAGGCAACCTTTAAGAGTCTGCCAGTAACGACCCAGGCGCAACTGCTTGATGAATTACTGCAGGAGTTTGAGATGAACGGACATCTGATAGAATCTGTTAAGATGGATATTAAGGAACAGAAATCTAAAAAACCTTGTCCACACTGTGCAAGCCTTAAAGTTTACAAACGGGGCAAACAACATGGCACACAGATGTATCAGTGCCGTGCGTGTAACAAGTGGTACAGTGAAACAACCGGTACGCCCTTATGGGACATCAAACTCAAGCATAAATGGCAATCATATTTGCGTTGTATGCAGCAAGGCATGAGCATTAAGAAAACCGCCAAAGAGTTAAATATCAGCATTCAGACCTCGTTCGACTGGCGACACAAAATTCTAAGTGCACTTGACAGCTATACTCCTCAAATCTTATCAGGAACCATTGAGTGTGATGAGATGGAACTTCCTATTAATAATAAAGGTCAAAGGAATCTTAAAAGACCTGCAAGAAAACGAGGCACTGATTTTAAGCGAAACGAAGCTTCTGCCAAACCGACATTGGTACAGATAATTGCTTCTGTTGAGCGCGGGGGAGAGAAACTGATCAAAGCAGTTGAATCAAAGCGTTTATCTGCCGATCAAATTGCACAAGTTCTCGATAGTAAGATTGAAGAAGGCGCAACACTTATCACAGATAAGCATCCTTCATACAGAAAGTTCACAAAATCCCATCCTGAAATTAAACATAGGGTTTTGTATGGAAAACAGCACGTTAGTAAAGTAGACTCAGAGATACATTTGCAACGGGCAAATCAAACCCATAGCCAGATCAAAGCTTTTCTCAGGCCATTTAATGGGGTTAGCACAAAATATTTGCAGAACTATCTTAACTGGTACGCTTATTCGGGTAAGCTCAATCAAAACAAAGAAACTCTTAAACAGTGGCTCGTTGCAATATTCATGTCACAGCATGCATATCAGTTGTTTTGGTTATTTAAAGAAAATGCTGTTATTATAAGAACATAGCCATTTTTTTCATAAGTAAAATTTTTAATTGGTTAATGAATAAACTGAACCTATTGAGGATTCTACAGATTTCATGGTTTCAGGGCTTGCGCCAGTTTTTACAACATAATTGAGTTCCAAGATCCCGGGCTTATGGCTGATAAAAATCTTAAATACGACAATCTGTGGATTTTGCAGCACAATCTGCCGGATGGGGAAGTTTTTGTAAGTGAACCTGTCACTCATAACGGAGATCCAGGCTGCATTTGAATTGTACCATACATTCGGATCGGTGAAAATGCGGTTTATTAGGGCTGTATCAGATGAGGGATAATCCTGAACGAGCAGCATGCTTTCTTCTTCCGGAGCGTAATACATTGCCTTAATGTCGGCAAACAAATTGCTTACGATAGTGTCAGAAAAAAAATGCCTGCTGTCGGCAACTTCCCATCCGGCCGGAGGATATACGCCAATTTCTGCGATTTCGGAATAAAATGGTTGCTGCGCCAGCCGTGCAGTGTCCACATGGAACATCATGTCAACTGATGACCGTTCCGGGATGCCATAGTTACATGATGCACACATCCAAAAGATTGTGCCGGTTACAATCAATGCTAAATTGCTTTTCAATGGTTGAATTTAGGAGTGCTAAAATAAGCACAAAAATTGTAAAAGGGATAAAAAAGTTCAGTTCAGGGATTGAAAAAATGTCGCTGTTCAGTTAAAAAACACTCAGGTACAATGTTATTCACGTTGCAGATTTTCTGCATTGTTCTCCTTTACCTCCAGCCTGAATCCACTTCCATGAACGTTTATGATGCTTACATCGGGGTCGTCGCGGAGATACTTGCGTAAACGTGTGATAAACACATCCATGCTTCGGCCAATGAAATAATCGCTTTCGCCCCAAATGGTTTTGAGTGCCATATCGCGTGTAAGAAGTTTATTCTTATTCAGGCAAAGCAATTTAAGCAGGGCAGCCTCTTTCCGGGTCAGGGTTTGGTCGCCATGTTCTGATCTGAGTACCATATTCGAAAGATCAAAAGTAAACCTGCCAATCTGATACTGATCTTCCTCGTCGTTAAATTCCTGAAAAGGTGTTCTGGCGCAACGACGCATGATCGCTCTGATACGAAGGTTGAGCTCTTCGGTGCTGAAAGGTTTGGTGATGTAGTCATCACATCCAAGCTGAAAGCCTTTGATGCGGTCTTCTTTGAGCGATTTTGCTGTAAGGAAGATGATCGGAACGGAAGGATCTTTCTCGCGGATAGCTGCTGACAATGTAAACCCGTCCATCTTGGGAAGCATAACATCGAGGATGCAGAGGTCAAATTTGCCCTTTTTGAATTTTCGAAGTCCTTCTTCCCCGTCAGTAGCCAACTGTGTTTCGAACTGCATTAATTCCAAATAGTCCTGAAGCAGGATACTCAGATTGGGATCGTCCTCAACCACAAGAATCTGAATTTTCTGATGGGTTTTATTCATCGCTGACCGGATTATGTTCGTTGATGTATGGCAAAAATACAGTAAATCTGGAACCTTTGCCCGGTTCGCTTTCTACACTGATATTGCCCTGATGCAATTCAACAAGGCGTTTCACATAATAAAGACCCAGCCCGAAACCTTTTACATCGTGACGGTCACCGGTGTGTACCCTGTATAGATTTTTAAAGATCAAATGCTGATTTTGTGTGGCTATGCCAATGCCCTGATCTGCAACATGTACATAAACACCATGACGATCCGATTCGGTCGAGATGGTTATTACAGGTGGTTTGTCCGAATATTTAATCGCATTGTCAATCAGATTCGAGAACACATTCATAAGGTGCATTCTGTCGCCTGATATCTCGCCCGGCTCAGCCTGATAGCGTGTTTCGATGCGCCCATTCTTTTCATTTATTTGCAGATCAAATATCTCCGTGGCCTTGTCGAGCAGGCGATGAATGTCAACAGATCTTAGTTTGAGCTTAACTTCTCCTTTATCTATAGTGGCTATCTGAAGCACCTGCTCAACCTGTTTCTGAAGACGATTGTTTTCGTCGAACACTACTGAGGCATACCTGCTTACTTTGTCGGCTGACTGATTCACTTCGGGTTTCATCAGCATTTCGGCAGCCAGCGAGATGGTTGAAATGGGCGTTTTAAACTCATGTGTCATGTTATTGATGAAATCAGTTTTCATCTCCGAAAGTTTCTTTTGACGGAAGACTGTGCTGACAGTGTACCAGAAACTCAGGAAAACCAACACAATGAATCCGGCCGACAACAACATCCAGCCAAGTATTTGTTTGAGAATCATTGCCTGCTGATTTGGGAAATACACGGTCATGTAATAATCACCAGGTGAAAACAAAGCGCTTATGCTGATTTGATGTTCCGAATGTATCAGATTGTCAGTGTCTTCGCCATAGCTTCCCATGGAAAACCTTCCGGTTCGTTTGTTATAAATGGCGTATTCGTAGTCCTTGTTTATTTTCATGCAGCCCATCTCAAGTCTCATCAGCGAATCGAACCTGTCGGGGCGGATAACATCCGTAACATGTGTCTTTTCAATGATGCACGGATCTGGCGACTGCAATTGCTTTAATGTCGAATCGTTATGTAATAGAATCAATTGATTCAACACACTCTTCATGCCGATAAGGACACTGCCTTTGAACTGTTCTTCCTTCAGATACAATGCATTACGCACCCAATAAACCTGAGTAAACACAACCCCGAAAAGAGATAACAAAGCAACAGAAATGATCAGTTTAAAGAGGCTTTTCTTCATCATACACAGCTTCAGGCTTCAAAATTACGGAGGGGACAGGTGTTTTTGACGTTCTTAACATATCATTAACAGTATTTAACAGCCCATTAACAGACGAAGTTAGTTGACGGATGTATTTTTGTCAGCAAATAAGTAACCTATAAAAAATTCAAACTCATGAAGAAATTAGCATTAAGTCTCGCATTGATCGCTTTCCTGGCCTTTGGAGCCGCCTCTGTACAAACCGTTGTAGCTGCCACCACCGGCATCGAAATGGCAAGAATGGATGACGATAAGAAGAAGGATGATGAGAAGAAAGCAACCAAGAAAGATGATAAGGCCAAAAAAGGTGACTGTACAACCAAGAAAAGCTGCTGCAGTTCAGAAAAGAAAAGTGGTTGCGACGACGACAAAAAATAATTTTCAAGATACGACCAAACGTTTTGTTTTAATTTGGTTTGGGCCTTCCGATGTGAATCGGGGGGCTTTTTTTATGCAACTGATATACTTAACGATTTAAAAACAACAATTATTCCGGCATCTGATTAATGGAGCTACATTCCTTACCACGTCCGAATAACCTATTTTTGTCCAAAATTAGAACCATGCATTCATTTAATATTCGCTATACTACTGAGCTCAGAACCGAGATGACACACCTTCAGTCGGGTACCATAGTTGTCACTGATGCCCCGGTGGACAATAAAGGCAAAGGCGAAACTTTTTCTCCGACTGATCTGGTGGCTTCATCATTATGTAGTTGCATGATGACGATTATGGGGATTTCGGGCCGCGAACACGGATTCAGTATCGACGGAGCCGAAGCCAAAGTTACTAAGGTAATGGCATCAGACCCAAGGCGTATTGCTGAAGTAATCATCGAAATTGATTTTCCGGATTTTCCATACACCGAGCGCCACCTCAGGATAATTGAACATATCTCCAGAAATTGCCCGGTTGCACTGAGCCTTCATCCGGATTTGAAACAGACAATAAAGCTCAATTTCAAGCAAAACAGTTGATTATGAATACAAAGATCACTCCCGGGTTGAAAGGCATGCAGGAAATGACCGTTACGGAAAGCGATACGGCCAGTCGTTATGGTTCAGGCCTGGTAGACGTTTTCGCTACCCCGGCGATGGTTGCCTTCATGGAAACCACAGCCATGAAAAGTGTTGCTGAACTGCTTCCAGAGAATGCCATAACTGTTGGAACTGCTGTAAACATAAGGCATCTGAGGGCTTCACCTGTAGGGCATAAACTACGCTGTGAAAGTCAGGTGACCGAAAGTACCGGACGAAAGATAGAATTTGAAGTACTGGTTTTTGATGATGGTATTCTTGTTGGTCATGGCTCTCACACCCGTTACATAGTTGATAAAGATGAATTTCTCAAACAAATATAGCCCATGAAGCAAATCAGAGTGTTTTTTTTGGCATTTGCAGCAGCACTTTTTCTGCTGACTACCTCGTGTCGGGAGGAAACAGAAGTTCCCGTTATTACATGCATTATGGCAACTGATACCCTGATTGCCCCACAAAATGTAACGGTTGAGTATCTCTTGAAAGCTGAGGGGGATTATGAAGTTGCCGTGTTTTATTATTATGGCATCGACGGATTGGTTGCCATTAGCAATCCGACAACGCCTTATTTTGTCTCCATAGAATTACCTGTTGAAGCAACCATACATGCAGGATCGGAAGGCACAGTTAAAGAAGGGAATATCGAAATCAGCTACAAGGCATATAATTCCGAAATCAGTTTTGAACGGATTACGGTTTGTAGTCAGGAAAAACCGTAAGCGGCAGCTCAGCGGACAAACTTCAACAGTTCGCGGTTATTTCTGCTTTTAATTTCCACCAGATACATTCCAGGTGATAGTTCGGGATTAAAGGTTAAGCTGTGCAGGCCTTTTTCAAATCGCTTGTCAAGCAGCTGTTCCACTTTTTGGCCCGAAATGCTGAGCAGGCTGATGGTATAATTATCGGCAGATGGAACATCGAGGTCAACATAGATGGTGCCACTGGATGGATTCGGCCACAGTCTGCTGTTCGTGTTCATGTCTTCTATAGGTTCGCCAATGCCCACAAACGAAGGCCAGTCAAGCTTTTGTGTGGTATAAATCCTGAATTCTCCGGGCTGAAGGTTGATAGGATCGGAGGTGTTGGCCACATTCAGTGTGCTGTTGTTGTAATAGTCATACCATGCACCTGTTGCCGTAAACTGAGGATTGATGTCGGCAGCGGTTACGCCAAAGTTGCCCAGGATTATCACTGACATGTCCGGATGAATCAGGCTGATGCGTTTCATGGCACCGGCGGTAGTCATGGTAATATTTTCTGTTTTGAACACATCATGTGATTTGCGTAGTGCAATCAAAGAACTGTAATACAGGTACAATTGTCTTCTGTCGAACTGTTGATAATAATTCCATCGTATGGGCTTTGGACAAACACGGCATGGTTC